>Ga0316608_1000004_pt1 | contig 132553 bp, 106 predicted proteins | sample MIS2016152B_MG_FD_207673 | JGI IMG/M metagenome (GOLD analysis project Ga0316608, IMG submission 207673) | Microbial mat bacterial communities from Middle Island sinkhole, Lake Huron, Michigan, United States - MIS.2016.152B | ecosystem: Environmental > Aquatic > Freshwater > Lake > Sediment... | reverse complement strand
CAATCCGATGATAAAAGACTGGGTGAAAAATATTCACGACCTTAAAATTCCATGGCTAAATAATCGAAATTTAAATTTCAGTTTTGCATAAATTTGAGGGTGGTATTTTTATGTAAAAATCCCTGTTAAACCAAAATTTTATACCATGAAAATACACAATTCAATCATCATTTTAGCCCTTGTTTTATTACTTTTTTCTTGCCAAAAAAAGCAGGAAATCCATTGGGTATATTCTGATAGTCTGAGCAAATTCAAGGATAAAAGCCTTGCCCCAAGCCTTGTTATTTTGGATCAATTGCCTAAGGGCGAAATTCAGTATTCCTTAGACACAAAAAAGACGCTTCAAACCCTTGAAGGCTTTGGCGCTTGCCTGAACGAAATGGGTTGGGATGTTCTTAAAACACTTCCAACGCAAATGAAGGATTCCATTATGAAGGAGTTTTTCGACAAAGAAAAAGGCTTGCGCTTGTCATATATCCGAATGCCGATAGGCGCAAATGATTATTCTCTTGATTGGTATTCGCACAATGAAAGCGACCAGGATTATGAAATGATAAATTTTAATATTTCGAGAGACAAGCAATATTTAATTCCTTACATTCAGGAGGCAAAAAAATACAATAATGATGTGAAAATCTGGGCTTCTCCCTGGTGTCCTCCGTCCTGGATGAAAAAAAACAAACATTATGCTTGCAGGAAATCCGAAAATAATGATTTGGATGCAAAGAAACAAGGAGCAGAAAACACCAACCAATTTCAAATGGATGAAAAAACATTGAAAGCTTATTCCCTTTACTTTGAAAAGTTTTTAAAGGCTTATAAACAAGAAGGAATTGATATTTATGCTGTTCATGTTCAGAATGAACCCAATTCATGTCAGGATTTCCCTTGTTGTGTATGGACTTCTGCCGGATTGAATGAATTCATTGGTAAATACCTGGGACCTGGATTAAGTCAATCTTGTCCTAATACTGAAATCTGGCTGGGTACTATTGAAAGACCTTCATTCGAAAAGGTTGACTCTATATTAAAAGATCAGGAAAGTTCAAAATACATCAAAGGGGTTGGATTTCAGTGGGCTGGTAAAGATGCAATTCCCGAAGTACACAAGCAATATCCCAATATGAAAAAAATGGAAACAGAAAGTGAATGCGGAAATGGTTCCAATGATTGGGCTGCCGCATTTCATACCTTCGACTTAATCAATCATTATTTATCGAATGGCGCCAATGTTTATATGTACTGGAATTTAATTTTGGATGAAACAGGGAAAAGTCGCTGGGGTTGGAAACAAAACTCATTGGTATCGGTAGAACGAAAAAGCGGCAAGGTTCAGTTTAACCCTGAGTTTTATTTATTCAAACAAATTTGTCAGTTTGTTGAAAACAACGCCAAAATGGTAGAAGTAATGAAATCCACGGAAAAAGATTGTATTGCTTTCCTTAATCCCAATGGCGATTTGGTCATATTAATGGCTAATAAGAATGAAGTTCCTAAATCCTATAATTTAAAAATTAATAATAAATTTTTGAGCATCACCATGAAACCCAAATCGATAAATACGATAATACTGGCTAAGAATGGTTTAGATAAAACATTGTAAAAATTTAGGATGAAATAGCAAGGTTAAATGGAAATGAAGATGATTTGAGTTGCAAATTTTCTTCATTTCTTTTAACCTTCCTTTTAGCTTTTTCAAAGCAGGAATTCATCCAAATTATTCGGTGTTATTGTTTTTATTTCGCTAACATTGTAGGCTGAGGTAAATGTTTTTGAAAACTTAACTTTTGATTTCACATTCCATTTAAATTCAAAGGCATGGATCTGATCAGGGAATTCTTCCAAATAATCGATTTCTTGCATTTGTGTGGTTCTCCAAAAGAAACTTGAAACTGTCTGTTGTTTGTTGAAATTCAATTTCATTCTTTCGCTTATGAGAAAGTTTTCCCACAATATTCCTGTATCTGTTCGCTTGTTTAGAGGTGAAAAATTCCCTAATACAGAATTTCGAATGCCATTATCCCAGAAAAATATTTTTTTGCCTTTTTTTATTTCATTTCTTACATTTCGGTTTAGAGCTGGTAGCTTAAAAATGACATAAGTTTTTTCAAGTAAATCAATATATTTTTCTACCGTTTTATTGTCTGTTCCAATCAGTTGTGCAATTTCATTATTTGAAACTTCGCTGCCTACCTGCAAAGCAAGTGCTTTCAGAATTTTTTCCAAATAGGAAGAGCGTTTTATATTTTCCAGCATTAGTAAATCTTTGTATAAATAGCTATTGGCAATAAGTTTTATGAGCTTTTCCTCATTGCCTGGATTATTTACAATTTCGGGATAGTAACCAAAAATCATTCTTTTTTCCAAATTGCGATTTTCTTCTAAAAAACCATGATGAGCAGCCATTTCCCCAAATGTAAGTGGAAATAAATGAAACTCAAATTTTCTTCCGGTTAAGGGTTCATTTGCCTGATTGGCAAGCTCAAATGCAGATGATCCCGTTGCAATCACTTGAACTGATTTCAGTTTGTCTGTTATGAGTTTTAGTGTGATTCCAATATTGGGAATTTGTTGTGCTTCATCAATCACTACAATTTTATTTTTGCCGAAAATGTTTTTTAAATGCGTGGACGTGGTGTTCGAGAGTTGTTCCCGTACATCTGCATCGTCTCCATTCAGGTATAAAACTGCTTGGTTTTTAAAACAATCCAAATTCTCTAATAAAGTGGTTTTGCCTACTTGTCTTGCTCCAAATAGCAATATGGCTTTATTTAAACCTAAATGTTTGCACAAAATCCCGGAGATTGTTCTTGAAATCATAGTAAAATCATTTCGACAAATATAATCATTTAGGTTTACAATCCCAAATAAATATAATATTTTAGGTTTACAATCCTAAAAAAAAATGATATTTTAGGTTTACAATCCCAAAAAAACATAATAAATTAGGTTTGCAAACCTAAAAAAATATAATATTATAGGTTTGTAATCCCATATTCTTATATATGCAATATAATACTCACATTATTAATAACATGATGTAGATTTATATTATACATACAATAATATATCGATCCATAAGTTCTAAGTAAGTGATATTTCAAAAAGACAGAATTGAATCGAGCATCAAATTCCTTTAAGTAAGAGATTCGATGTAGGGTTTAAATAAGACAGAATGAAAATAAATTTCCTACAAAATTATTTACACATGAAAAACATACATCAATTGGGTATTCTCATTGTTTTAATGATACTTGCAGCTTGTGAAGAAAGTGCCAAAGAGAATCCAGACTTTGTTGGAGCCGAAGTTGTTTGGTCCAATGTTTCGGATACCATACAGGATAAATACGAAAATGTTTATATAGCAAGTTATGACCAGGTAAGTCAAGACAATCAAAATCCTGTGATTTTTAAGTACGACAAAGATGGTGCTTTGCTGTGGAAAGCTGAATATGAAGATACTCCCGTTGATGGCAGGGCCGTAATGGTTACAACAGACCGATATGACAGTTTGTGGGCTGTTTTTTCTGTCGATGGTGGTAGCAATGATCTTAAGTCTATTTCAAAGAACTTTATCGAAGTGGATGCTTTTAAAAATGCAATTTTCAACACCTACGGAAAAGCTTCCGGCGCTGCCAAAGCTTTGGTTATTGCAAAGATAAATCCTTCAAACGGACGAATTCTAAGAGGAACTTTTTTTATGTCCCGAACCGAAGAGGGCGATGTAAACGCCAAAGGCAAAACCAATTCGATGGAAATTACAAAAATGGGGTTTGGCCAAAACCAAAATGTTTTAATTGAATGCCACTCATGGTTTAAACCACCCGCAAAAAAATCGAATACAAGCAAGTTCATTTTTCATCCTGATGCCAGTGACGCTGCCAAAAAAGGTCAAAGTTATTGGACGCTTGAGTATGAACTTACCTGGGATCTGGCATACATCGTAAATGCTACTGTAAAATAGTTATAATTTCTGAAATTCAATACGGGGATATCCTTTGAGACCTTGCTCATTGTTGAATCCAATGAAGCGGAGTCTGAAAAGAAATCCCTCTGTATCGCGAATGATGTAATTGAAAGAGTCTTTGACTGTATAGGTTTGTGAATCAAAATCGTAAGCTTTCCAATTATATCCAATTATGTCCATTTGGTGGCTCAGTTCTTTGTTTTGAGCATAATTAAAATTGATTTCATCGAAAACGGAGTTCGAATCGGCACAAGCAGTAACCCCATTTCTATTGAGCAATACGCCAGTTACAAGATAGGGATATTCTTCTCCTAAATCGGTATAGAGCATTGTGGTGTATTGTGTAAACTGTAAATCCCAAAGGTTTTTCGGTGGTTCTATTTTTAAGGTTTGTTCTGGCTGATCAAATGAAAAACAGACCATATTGAAAGAATCATTTTTTTCGATTTTACTTTGAGCCAATAGGTTTCCATTCAGGTTTGCGTGATGAAAATAAAAAGTCTTATTTGCAATACTGTCAAAAACTACTTTTTTGTATCCCAAACGCTTTCCCGTAAGGCTAAGTCCTCGGTCTATGATATATACTTTTTTATTTCCTGAATATTTATTGTTTTCAAATTTGCCCCAAGCACCTATTGCAGTACTATCTAATTGACCATGAGAAGGATCGAAAAAATAGCTATAAGTTTTATCCGAACGAATTTCATCAAAAGATTCAGAATTTGTATTTGCTGCCTTCATGAATTTGGCCGTATTCAGAATGATTTGATAGCTTGAATCTTGGGTGATGAATCCCAAATCCCAGTCCGATTTTATGTTTTTTGATACAAGGGTATTGCTTTCTAAATCAAAAAACACCTGATTTTTATAGTCTGCTTCCATCGGAATTGTGGATTGTAAAATATTACCCGAAACGTGAGGTTCTAAGCGTTTTTCTTCTTTAAAACAAGAGCTTAAGATGATTAGGCAAAGAACAAAAAAGTAAGTATATCTGGAGTTCATACTGTTTTCAAAATTAAAATTAAAAAAATGTGCTAAATTGATTTACAGCGTTATCTATAAAACCAAACAAATCAATCCTCATCAGAAAGTTGTTTTTTATCGGGATTTTTAAGTGTAGGCATTTTCGGTCTTTTTATTTCCTTCTTTTGGCGATGTAAAAGTTTGCGGTTCGATTTTTTATACCAATTTTCGATTTTCTTTGAAACGTCCATATTTTGTTCATTTCTTTCTTCCTCTTTCTTTTCAACTTTCTTGATTTTTTTTCCGGTAAATCCCAGTGAGGATTTTAAACCAATCTGAATAGCTTTCCACCAATAAGTAAATACATTTTCTGAATTGTAATTACAGGAAATTATTTTGGGTTTCGTCAGAATATTGAGCTTGGGGCTGTTTCTTTTTAATAGCCGGTTGGCAACAAAGGACATAAAAAGTTTTCTTTCTCTGATCGTATCACCGGGTTTTTCTAAAACTCTGATTTTTAAATTTTTATACTTAAAATGCATAGAACCATTTGCTTGGTTTCTATTCGCTCGAAAATTGAAATTGAGGTTTTCTATTGTTCCTTTTTCTATGGCTACCGGTGTGGTCAAAGTTAAATATTCATTCAGGCTGTCCATTTGAAAATTTGAAATACTGCCTTCAAGATAATGGTTCTGAGTGGTATCTTTTATAAAATAAGACAAATGAAGACCGACCTTGCCATCGTAGAAATTGGCGTTTATATCTGCTTCCATTTTTAATTTGGATGAAATAAGATTGGTATCATTTCGAAGATTGAGGATACTTCCATTCAGATCTGAAATAAGAATACGGCCTGGTTTATCAAGTTCTTTGACATATTCCTCATAAACCACTTTTCCATTTTGGATTCCGAGTGAATCTATAACAAATAATTGACTGATATTTAATAGCATATCTTGAACAAAACTTGTATCTTTTTTTCCTTTTTGAGCCAAACGATCATAATGAATAATCAAGTCAAAATCGTTGAGGATGGCAGATTTTGAAACAAACCTTTTATTATCGATAAATTCAAAAAAATCAAAACCTTTGAAATTCATATTTCTACCATTCAATGCATTGAAACTCTCATTTTTTTGACCTCTCAATAATAGTGTGTAATTATCTCTGTTTTTTGGGATATATTTGAAATCGTTCATTTCCAAAGTACTGTCTGCCAATGATGTTTTTATTTTTGTAGTTTGAAATTTGTACTTACCACCCGATAAGGGCATTCCCCAGTTGTTGATGGTAAATTTTGCATCATTGGCATAAAAATATTTGTCTTTGGCTGTTGCATTAACAGAATCTATGGCAAGCGCTGCAAATTGAATACCTATATCATTGAATTTTATTGATTTGTCTTTGTCTGAGGTATGCGTCGATATTTTCAATATTGATTCATTCAGATCAATATTTTTGAAATAAACACCATCAAAAATCGGCTTAACGATTTGCCAAAGATTTACATTTTTGATCCCATCGCTTTTTTTGTTGCCCAGTCCCGGATAAGAGTGAACATCAAACAAATTTTGGTTTGAAGAAAAATTATCGCAATATATTTTATTTTCCCTGTTGAACTTAATCAAATCCAAACCACTTAGATCAACAGGTCCAAATTGAATATTGTATAAGGATGATTTCTTTTTATATTTCAATTTGCTGAGATTATTTGTATCAATGAGATGAACATAAGCTAAGCCCTTCAATTTAACATGATTATCTTGACTGTTTAATAAAATTGTATCGCATTTTAATTTATGTGTACTATCGGCTACAATTTGCCAAAAATCTGTAAGCGTGGCTGTCTGTTGTTCTGAGTTTAAGAAGTTTGCATAGAGTGTGTCGTTTAATGAGGAATCCATTAAGAAGTTTTTCAATGTAAAATCAATTTTTGCATTGAAAAACGGATTTTGAAAATCTTCACCATATATGCCTTTCCAGTGTGTTGCCTTGGATTGAACAACTGAAAAATTAATTTTTGAAAGACTGGCAGGAATTCTTAAGGTAAATGGATTAACTTTACGATTCCGCGACTTAAAATCTTTGTTTTTCGACATGGTCAGTTGAATTGCGTCAACGACGGCTGTATCTGCTATTATGGCTTTCTTTTTATATACCTCTCTGAAGTCAAAACCTTTTAATTTCACTTCGGGGAGTGTAATTTTAAAAACACTGCTGAGTTTTAGCGAATCAGAAATGGATTTGTTGGGAGTAACATCAATATTGTGAGCTTCCAAATATTTTTTTTCGGTAGAAATTTCGATATTGTCGGCAGAAATAGAATATAGTTTGTCAGGAGAATCCAATTTGTATTTGTCAATGTACAAGATGATATCTTCGGAGTAAAGGAATTCTTCGTTATTTTGGATCGAATCGGGAACGAAATGGAATTCTTTCAAAACCACCGAAAACATATTTTTGCTCGTGAGCATGGTTCTCTCTGTTGAATCTTTCTTAAGAAACTCCAGATCTCCACGATCTAATTTTGCATAGTGAATATCGATGGAATTTAGCTGCTTCCCCAAGGTATTTATGAAGTTTTTTACAGGTGAAATACTGTCTTTGGGAAGTTTTAGAGAAGTAGTATCCATAGTCGTATTAACGATCAACTCTTTTCTTTTATTAAAAGCAAAGCTTTGAAATTCAAATTTGGGCTGATTGATGATGATGCTGTCGATTTTTAAATTTTTAGAAATTAAAGCTTGTGCCAGATCTATATTGAAAACGTCGATAGAAGGCACTCTAAAATTAAACAATTGATTTTTATCTTTACTTTTCAAATTGGATACAAAATCCTTGTCGAAATCTGGTTTAAGCTCAAGTCCAATGATCTTTACCACAGAGTCTTCGGAAGAGAGGTAAACGGAATTGATTTCAATTTTATGCAATTTGTCATTCATTTTTAGGCGATAGTCAGACAGTGTTGCTTGAAACTTATCCCCATAAAACAATCTTCGACCGCTTTCTTTCAGGTATTCATCTGAATAAGCAAAATTGAATATTTTCATATCAATTTTTCCCTCCGAAAAGCCGGTCCTGACTGTATCTTGCCATTGCGATAAGTCAAATTTTCCGCTATCAAGACTGATTTTCTGAATCGAAATTTTATTCAAAAAGGGAGAAACCATTGCGTGCAAATCTCCTTTTTTATTTTCCTTTTTATTTTTTAAGTTGCTGGAATCCTGATAATTGTCTATATTCAATTGAGGATAACTCAATTTTAACGTATTAACATTAAGGTTTTTATAATTATAAGCTAAATGAAGATCTGCTTCAATCAATGCCAAGTTGGGAATACTGATATCGTAAAGTTTTTTATTGTTATCGCGGGCATATTTTAATCCAATACGATCAGGACGTAATGTTACATTCTGAGCATTAAAAATGCGGTTTTTTGAGTCCACTTTCACATGGGATGCAGATAAGGTATGGATTTGATCTCCCATAATCATTTTGTAATCTTCTATATTCAAAACTAAATCACTCGAATAAAGGATTTTATCTTTGTTTTGGTAAGCCACAGAATCGATGTAAAAGTCGTTTAAACTTATGCTCATATTTTTAATGCTTGCTGTTGCATTTGAATCATCAAAGTTTCTTTTAAATTTAAAGCTTGCATTTTGCAATGAAAAAGTATCCACCTGCACAAACTCAACCATTCCTGCTATTAAATCGTAGAGATCATATTTGCCTTTTCGTCTGGCTTTTGTGCTTTCCGATTTTTTTCCAACAAGCTCAAAAGAGGCATTGTTTAGCAAGATCTTTTCAATAGTCAAATTGTTATTAAAATACAATTCATTTAACTTTACATCTCTAATCACAACCTCAGGGAAGTATGCCTTATAGATAGCCTTATCCTTATTTTTTAAAGTTTCATAACTTGCCTGATTGGGTTCCAGATAAATGTCGAGAATTTCAACCAAAGAACGTTTTGTGGAAAGATGTATTTTACCGGCCTTTAAACTATGAATGTTGTCTTTAAAACTGAGTGTATAATTATCAACAATAATGTCCACATTATCGGAATAGAAAACCTTTTTATGCTCAGAGTGGGTGACGGAATCTATGGATACTCCGGTAAGTGTGATCGAAATATTATCGGCAAAAGTTTTTTTCTTTTGGCGGTTCATGTAGGAGTAGAAATCGAAATGGCCATTGGAAATAATCGCTTTATTTATTTTAAGCGCCTTGAAATACTTTGCAATCGCCGGATAAATATCTTCATGGATAGGGTCGAAATCTTTATTTCTCTTCCGAGCTTCGGGACGAACACCCACCAATTTTATTTCGGGTTGATTAACCCGCAAAATATTCGCTTCAAAAACATTTCTTCTAAAAAGTCTTGCAACCCGAATATTTTCTAAAGAAATATCCTTAAATTTTATTTGATAAAGTGCGTTTTTTGCTTTATCTTTCTTGCAAAGCTCTTCGAATACCTCTGCATTGGGTGTAAGCTTGAAACCTTCTATTTTAAAGCTTCTTGTGCTCAGATTGATTGTGAGTCTGTCAAAATCCAATTCATATAGACCTTGACTTTTCGATTTAATTTTGGCACGAATAAACTCCTTGAGAATAGGAGTGGCAAAAAAATACAATACCGTTTGAAACAATGAAGCAAATATAAAGAGTGAAAAGATCAATTTGATTAGGGGTTTCCTTTCTCGCTTGATTTTCACCGGTTTTAACCTTTTGGTATTTATATTTTCTAGTTCGGACATTGCTTTATTCAATCAGCCTTCTAAACGGTAAAATTAATAAGATTGTTTGAATACAGAAATAAACGAAGCAATTATCTTTTTGAATCCCTGTTTACTTTTTCTGTATCGGAAAAGTATTATTGCTTTGATCTATGTCTGCTATTTCGTAAAAAGGATCTATGACAAACCTTTTCGGTTGATAATCAAGTAAGATTCTCTTATAAATAAATTTGGAATTAGATCTCCATATTTCTGCAGGAAACTTAAATATTTGATCATCCTGATCCTCGAATTCTATTTTAAGAATGATGGGCATAACGATGTTTCCTTTGTTTTCGACACGAACAGTTGCCCAAAATTTGTTATTGACTTTGCTAAAATCATAAGTATGAGGAGAATTTGAATTTTCAATGGTAATTTCTTCGGTTTCTTTGATATTTAAATCACTCTTTTTTATGTCGTTATTGAGTTTTCCTGTATAAAAAACTTCTACATCTGTAAGTGCCTGATCGACATTGTCTGTTGAGTAAAACCAAGATCTCCAGAACCAGTCGAGATCTGCTCCTGAGGCTTCTTCCATTGATTTGAAAAAATCGGCTGGATAGGGATGCTTAAATTTCCATCGTTCTGCGTAACTTTTAAATGCATAATCAAAAACCTCTTCACCTAAAATTGTATTGCGAAGAATGCCCAGCGCAACTGCGGGTTTAAAGTAAGCTTCTTCTGAAATATTCAAAAGGTTATCGGCAGAGGTCATTATCGGCATAACATAGGAGTTTTTTCTCATATATCCAATAATATCGCTGGGTTTTCCGCTCCAAGACGGAAATTTTTTATCGAGATTTGATTCTGCCAGATATTGAACAAAGGAATTGATGCCTTCATCCATCCAGCCCCACTGGCGCTCATCGCTATTTATAATCATCGGAAACCAATTATGACCCACTTCATGTATGATGATCGATTTCAACAGGTTTTCTGAATAACTGCCAAAGAAGGATGAGCCCTCATCGCGTCCGCCTTCATTGAAGGAAATCATCGGATACTCCATTCCTACGTGGGAAATATTGATCGATTGTGCAACAGGATAGGGATATTCGAACACAAAATCAGAATAGAACTTTATCGTATGTTCAACCATTTTTGTCGATGTTTTTTCCCAAATTTTTTTGCCTTCCTTAGGATAAAAAGACATGGCTAAAACATTCTTTGTGCCCGTATTTACCGAAACGGCATCCCAAATAAATTTGCGGGAGCTTGCAAATGCAAAATCACGAACATTTTTGGCTATAAATTTCCAAGTTTTGGAAGTTTTTTCTGGTTGGGATTCTTTGCTTTTAACTTCCTCTTCGGATACAATAATTATTTGTTTATCAGAGGTTTTTGCTTTAGTAAACCGATCCAACTGATCTTTGGATAGAACGGTCGTTGCGTTGGATAGTTCGCCTGTGGCAGCAATAATATGGTCAGAGGGAACAGTAATACTTACTTCGAAATTCCCAAATTCGAGAGCAAACTCACCTTCACCCAGATACTGCTTGTTTTGCCAACCTTCAACATCATTATAGACGGCCATTCTGGGATAAAACTGTGCGATTGCAAAAATAAAATTCTTATCTTCCGGAAAGTATTCAAATCCGCTTCTTTCGTTGCTTAGCGATATGTCATTAATTTCGAAATTCCATGAAATCAGAATCTCAAGCTTTTTTCCTGGTAGTAGTTTTTCGGGAAGGTTCAGGCGAATCATGGTATTAATGACAGTAAAAGGAATGGCTTTGTTGTATATGTCTGTAATATTGTTGATATTGAAACCGCCATTGAAACCTATAACTTTAAATAATTCCTCTTCACTAAGAAAATTTACAAAATCCATAGAACTTGTTGCCTGATTTGAAAAAGCACTTTTTTTGAATTTGTTTTGATCTGCTTGTATCCACAGATATTCTAAGACATCGGGAGAATTATTGCTATATGTGATGGTTTCTTTGCCTGTGATGGTTCTTTTATTCTCATCTAAAGTAATTTCTATTTTGTAATCGGCCTGTTGTTGCCAATATTGATGGCCTGGTGAGCCAGATGCATTTCGGTAAGTATTGCTTGCTGAATACAAATCGGGTAATGGCGCGAACGGATCAACTTTTGTGTTTTGTGCATTGAGTAAATTAAAAAATAGCGTAAATACGATAAACAGGGTGGAGGTGAGTATTTTCATTTTTCTTGTTTTTATAAATTTAGGAGATCATCAATTTGTTTTTTTATATTAGAATCACTGGGCCAGGGAGCCTTTGAATTGGCTACATGACCTTCTTTGTCAATGAGGACGTAATAAGGAATTCCTGGAATGTTGAAGTATTTGCGTACTATTAACTTTTGTGTTTTTTCAAAGCGAAAATGCTGATTACCCGTGTTTATCATCTTGATTCCATTCAACCAGTCTTCATGACTTTCATCTACAGAAACAAAAATAAAACAAACATTTTGATTTTCATATTTCTGAATCAATTTATTTGAGTGTGGCATTTCTTTGCGGCAGGGGCCGCACCAACTGGCCCAGAAATCGAGAAGAATCACCTTTCCTTTGGATTTTTGAAGAACTTCGCCAAAAGTAGTAGCATTTCCAATTGAATCATATACAGTAACTTTACATACATCATCGGGTAGAGGAGTTGATTTCACAGCCATATTGGGTTGTGCCAATAAAGTTGTCCACATTCCTATAAAAAATAGTATATGGAATAAAATTTTTTGGTTCATGCTTTTGTAATTTACAGAAAATTGGAACAAAGTCGCTAAATTAAAAACAAGCAATTGGGCAAATTATTATATATTGATCAGTATAATTTTTTTAGGTTTTGACTGGTAAAAAAGCAAAATTAGTTACTTGTGAAACTAATTTAAATATTTTCAACATTTTAATTTGCTTACTACGAAATGATCACTTCCAAAAATCAATCTTCTCCAAAGAAATATCATCATCAAAAAACATACGGGCAATGGCTTCAAAAATTGTCGTATAATCGGAGACGAAGAATTTATGATTTGCTGATTTTAATTCTTTTCTTATATTAAATTTTGTGAGAATCTCTTTTAAATGATTTGCAACAATTTGCGATGAATCAATGATGTTTACATGAAAATTGTAAAACTTGCGAATCTGGTTTTTTATAATTGGATAATGTGTACAACCTAAAATTAAAGATTCAATTCCGCTTAACTTTTCGTTTGATAAATAGGAGCGAATTATTGCATTGCTAATGTCATCAAAAACAAATCCTTCTTCGATCATAGGAACAAGAAGAGGCGTGGCCATGGAAACAATTTCCATGTGCGGATTCAAATGATTTATTTTCTTTTGATATGCACCACTGTTGATGGTACCCTTTGTACCAATTACACCGATTTTGCTGTGATTTTTTGAAGCAATATTTTCTATCACTGGCTCTATGACATCCAACACAATAGCTTGGTCGCCAATGAACTCTTTGACATAAGAAAAAGCATGTGCGGAAGCAGTATTACAAGCTATCAAAATAACTTTGCATTGATTCTGGAGTAAAAAGGAAGCAATGCCTTTAGAATATTGACGAATGAGATCGCCTGATTTGTCTCCATAAGGTAAATGTGCTGTATCGCCAAAATAAATAATTTGTTCATCGGGTAGCAAATTTTTCACTGCATTGGCAACGGTTAGCCCACCTACGCCTGAGTCAAAAATTCCTATGGGTTGTGATGCATTCAACATAATATTTTAAGTATTTCTGTGTATATTCTTTCGCACGCTTTTGAATCGTTGTGTTCAAAGAACTTTTGTCTTATTGTTTCTCTCTGTTCCTTATCTTTCAGTGGATTCATCAAATATTTTTCGATTTCCAGCATAAGATCAGATTCATTATAAACTTTTGGACCGGGAGTTACTTCATCATAATTATAGAGAAATTCCTCATACTGAAAATATTCCTCCCGATCGTAAGGATAGAAAATTTCTGGTTTGCCTGAGAGAAGAAAATCGAAAAAACAACTGGAATAATCTGTAATCAGAATATCTGTGTTTGCAAGCAATTCTTGCACATCAACATGTATTTTAGAGATGTTGATGACAGCATTGGAATTAAATTGAATTTTAGCTGCAGAAAATTCTTCATTGGGATGACTTTTCACCAAAATAATTGCTTGATTCTTTTCCAGGAATTCACCGAATTGAGTAAAAACAGGTTTAAAATCTGATTTTATATCCCGAAAAGTTGGCATATAAGTAATAATTTTTCTATCTCTAAAATCGCTTGCATTTATTTTGGATAGAAATGCAAGTTTATCGGGTTTTTCATAGAATATTTCGTTGCGAGGTTCGCCTGTGATAACGATATTTTGAGTTTTAGGAAAATAATACTTTCTTTTTTCCTTTGTTAACTCACTGGTGGAGGTCAGAATATCGAAAGTTGCCTTCAAATCATGATATGTAAGCCATTTGGTTAATTTACGCACAATTCTTTCAATTGAACTAAATCGAACGGATTCAATCTGGCTATCGTTTCTTTGCTTTTTTGTGGGTAATCCATGCCAAAGATTTACGACTTTTGCACCCCTCATGGCATAGTGTCCTACATCCAACATATCTCCGTGCGAAACGATGTACAATTTGGCAATCAAACCATAATATATAGCACGCAATGTATTGAAGCGATAAGCCTTTCCTCCCTGTGTGCTTACTTGTTCTACAATTTCGTTTTTAGCACTAAGCCAAATCGGGCTAATCTCTTTATGGTTTTTTAAAATATACAAATAGAAATACTTACAATTGCCATCAAATTTGGTTCCGTTTCTTTCTCCAAATATCCAAATCTTTTTATTCTTTGGGACAAAAAGATTGAGAAATTTTAACAGATTATAGAAAAACATCTTAGCCAAGAACCGACTTGCTTTTTGTTGTGGTTTATCCATGCAATTCGCAATAATTTATGATAATTTTGGCTTATAAAAAAAGAAATATTGACGCTTATTCCATTTCTTTGAAACTTTTGCATAAAGATGCTTTCGTTTTTGCAAAAACGGATCAAGAATACCGGATTGTATGTTCATTCCAAGATCCAACATCCAAAGAATGAGTAGGCTGTTTTTAAGAAATTTGGGCAATCTATTGTATAGATTTACAAATATTGTAATCGGGTAGGTTTCGTTGGAATAAAATAAATGAAAGTTTTGAGAAAAAATATCCTTGCATTCCTGAACAGTGCGATAATAACTATACATATATATATCAGAGGTTTGTTGAGGTTCAATTCTTGTATCTAAAAGAGACACTGTATCGCGGTTGATTAAAATTCCATCATCTTTGATGACACCTTTAATCTGATTGGCTATTTTTGAAAGATCTTCATCAGGAATACACATCAATACACCGCCTAAGTGAATAATGTCGAACTTTTCTTCTATCTTTAAGTTTTGTAATTCTGTAACATAAAATTCTGCATTTTGTATTTTCTTTTTTTCAGCAATTTCTTTTGCGATTCCAATCAAACCTTCAGAAAAATCAATTCCGATTACTTTTTTGCAACGTTTGGCCAATGATAATGTAGTGCGTCCGGATCCACAACCTAAATCCAAAAGCAATTTTCCTCTCAAATCAATTTTATTATCAATATGATTGAATTCTGTTCTGGTTCTGTACTTCCCCATAATTCTGCGATATAATCGATTTCCTTCGCCGGGTGCGCCTGCTGAGTAAAAATCATCTATCGAAGCTTTTTTATTCCAATATTTTTTGTTTTGTTCTGTTATTCCCTGATTCATTCGAAATGATTTATTTAATATTTAAAAAGTATTCCATGAAGTTGTAACTTATTAATTTAAAATCAGATCTTTCTGCCGATTCTTCAGAAAAATCAACGATTTGATCTGGCAAAATATCTTTGCCATAAAGCAAAAAGGGAACATCAATTCCATAGTGTTGTCCATCTTTAACTGCAGTATAATGATCTGGCAATACTGCAATTCTAAAATCATCCTGATATTGCTCACGCAAATGAATCATGAGGGGACCCAGAATTCGGTTGTCGATGTATTCAATGGATTTTGCTTTCAGATGAGGATTGCGATTATGACCTTCTTCGTCTGGTGCATTTATATGGATATATACCAGATCATTGTCAAGCAGCATCTTTTTGGCATAAGACAATTTGTTTTCATAATTTGTGTCTATATACCCGTTTGTGTCTGGTATATCTTCAAAATCCATTTGTGCCGATACCCCTATTCCTTTTAGGAAATCCATTGCAGCTACGATAGAACCATTGATTTTAAATTTCTCAGCAAATGAAGGTAAATTGGGCATGGATGAAGGACTCCAGAACCAAATCATATCTGCCTTGGTTTTAAATCTTTTATTAAGTTCTTTGATTTGACTTATAGTATCGAGCATGAAATCTGACAATTCATCCGCTAATGGCTTACTTTTTTCAGACAATGCTTTGGGAAGGATTTCGTGGATTGATCTACCAATATTGCAATGAGGTTCAAAGAATTTGAGTTCATTTGGGTGAATGCTAATATCTCTTAGAATGAGCAAATTTCTATAACTCTGACCCGGAAAAATTCTAAATGAGTGATTGTTTATTTTTAAATGGGAAACGATATTTTTTGCATGTCCATCAGAAATATTTCCAGAGGTAAAATCTGTAATTCTCAGACCCTCATTAATAGAAATCAGGTTACAACGAAGTGCCATATCGTTTTTATTCAGTTGAATACCTTGTGCAAGTGCTTCAAAAGAAGCTCTACCCTGAGGATAATACTTGTATGGATTAAATCCCAGAATTGCCATATTGGCTACAATACTTCCTACGGGCAGGTTTTCATAAATTGTTTTCATTCTTCCAACCTGACCATTTCTGGCCAAATAATTCATGTTGGGGCAGTAGGCGTATTCCATGGGGGTTTTATTGCCCAATTCCGGTACTTTAAAATCAGCCATACCATCTGCCAGTACGATGATGTATTTCATTCTTAAAAATTTTTAAAAGCGTATATTCGACAAGCAATTTGATTCATTGCACATCGAAAAAAACAAATTACCAAAAATGCTATGGAATTTGAAGGCTACAATTCCTATTCTAATTCCGAAAACATATTGCAGGCTAAGTCCAAGTCATTTTGATTATCGATTTCAATCCATTTTAAGGGATGTATATTTGCAATGTGCAATTCAATTTGATCTATGTATTTGGCAAAAAATAAATCATAATATATATTGGTATTCCCCTGATTGATTTCGTGTTCGAGAAGATCCAAAATCAACATATTTTGTTGGCAAATTTTTACAATACCTACAGATTTAAATTGACTTGGCAAATACTCATTTAATTTTTCCCGAATGATTTCTATTTTTGAAATCCGAGTTTGATTTTGTGCGGTGAGCATACAACCATCCATTTTTTCAGTAAAATGATCCACCATCCACGTGTTCTTGTCAAGGTGCATCGAATCAAATGCTTTTGGATCAGCGAAAACATCACTTTCTATTATCATATACTCTTGTTGCATGTATTCATTTGCAAGCCAAAGCGAATAGATATTGTTGGTTTTATCATAAATCGGGTTATTGATAAAAACCAAAGGATATTGATGTGCCCATTTCGATTGCACATGATTTATTAATGTATCGGCAAGGTGACCTGTTACCAAAACTAAGTTTTCTACTTTTAAATGACTGATAGACTTTAAAAGATGATCAATAATTTTGGTTTCGTTCACAGAAACCATGCATTTGGGAATAAGCTTGGTTTTTTCACCAAGCCTGCTTCCCATTCCTGCCGCAAGAAGTATGATATTCATAAGATAATGTATTAAACTGCAACATTATATTCGCGCAGCGCTTCGTTTAATGAGGTTTTCAAATTTGTGGATTCTTTTCTTTGTCCAATGATGAGTGCACAAGGAACATTATAAGTACCAGCAGGAAAACTTTTTGCAAAAGAGCCTGGAATAACTACTGATCTGGCAGGTACAAAACCTTTATACTCTTTCGGTTCTGAACCTGAAACATCGATAATTTTTGTAGAATTTGTAATTACTACATTGGCTCCTAAAACTGCTTCTTTTCCAATGTGCGCACCTTCAACAATGATGCAACGTGAACCTATAAAACAATTATCTTCAATGATAACCGGAGCAGCCTGAACAGGCTCTAATACGCCACCAATACCGACACCTCCACTTAAATGAACATTCTTGCCAATCTGGCCGCAGCTTCCTACTGTTGCCCATGTATCGACCATAGTTCCTTCGTCCACATAAGCGCCAATATTTACAAAAGATGGCATCATAATTACCCCTTTGGATATGTATGCACCATAACGTGCAACTCCGTGCGGAACAACTCTAATTCCTAATTCTTTGTAATTTGTTTTAAGTTTCATTTTATCATGAAACTCCAAAACACCGGCATAGGTGGTTTCCATCTTTTGAATAGGGAAGTACAGAATGACGGCTTTTTTTACCCACTCATTTACCTGCCATTCAATCTTACCCTCAATGGGTTGTGCAACACGAATCTGACCTTTGTCTAGCATGTCAATAACAGAACGAATTTGATCCTGAACTTCTTGTTTTTCTAACAATGATCTGTCGTCCCAGGCTTTTTCTATACTTATTTTAAGATTTTCGTACATGGAATTTAAATTTATCTAAAACAATGATGATTATTCAATTTGTGCCAATGTAATTTGGCGGGCTTCAATATCACATTCAACAAAATCTGTATAATTGGGATTTTGAATATTTTTCATTTTTGACATGGTTTTTTCAATCACATCTGGCATGCTTAGAAATTTAATTTTATCTTTCAAGAAAGCATCAACAGCAACTTCATTCGCTGCATTAAGAATACAGGGCATGATTCCGCCCTGATGCAAAGCATCATAAGCAAGCGCAAGGTTTCGAAATGTTTTCAAATCGGGTTTTTCGAAGGTCAGTTGATGATAATCAGCAAAATTTAAGCGTGGAAAAGAGGAAAGAATACGATCTGGATAAGAAAGTGCAAATTGAATCGGAACTTTCATGTCTGGTAGTCCCATTTGTGCTTTCATCGATCCATCTATAAATTGAACAATTGAATGTATAATCGATTGAGGGTGAACAATCACATCGATTTGTTCGTTTTTTAAATTAAAAAGCCATTTTGCTTCAATTACTTCTAATCCTTTGTTCATCATGCTGGCCGAGTCAATCGTTATTTTTGCTCCCATGTTCCAGTTTGGATGCTTTAAGGCTTCATGCTTCGTGATGTTGAGTAACTGTTCCTTTTGTTTTCCTCTGAAAGGACCGCCGGAAGCAGTGATATAAATTTTTTCCACATCTTCTGTTTTTTCACCCAAAAGGCATTGAAAAATTGCCGAATGTTCTGAGTCCACAGGTAACAAACTTACAGAGTATTCATGAATCAGTTTGTTTATCAGACAGCCAGCTACGACTAAGGTTTCCTTATTGGCCAAAGCTATATTTTTTTTGGCTTCTATTGCTTTGATGGTGGGCAGTAATCCTGAAAATCCAACGAGCGAAGAAAGTACGATTTCTGAATCATCCACCGACATACAATCTGAAAGTGCCTTTGTTCCTGAAAGAACTTCGATATCCGTGTAGTTGAGTGCTTCGGAAAGTGCAGCAAATTTATCGGAATTGCCGATGACAACTCTTTGAGGCTTAAATTTATGAGCTTGTTCTATAAGTAAATCCAGATTATTGTTGGCAGTAAGGAGGGTGATTTCAAAAAGATCCGGGTTTGCTTCTACAACTTGTAGCGTTTGCGTACCAATGGATCCCGTAGAACCGAGTATTGCGACTTTTTTTTTTCTCATTCTGCCATTCAATTATATTATGACGGACTAAAACATGATGTAAGCTTGTGGGTCAATTGGGATTCCCTTATACCATAATTCAAAGTGTAAGTGAGGCCCTGTAGTCAATTCGCCAGAATTACCAATGATGGCAATTACATCGCCGGCTTTAACTCTGTCGCCTACTTTTTTGAGCAAAATGGAATTGTGCTTGTAGAATGACACAAGGTCGCTTTCATGTTGAACCTGAATTACATATCCCGTTGCCATAGTCCAATCTGCTGTAATTACAGTTCCTTCAAGCACGGCTTTCACTCCTTCATTGGCTGCTGCTACAATGTCGATACCATAGTGCTTTTCTGGCAGATTGAATTTGCTGGTAATCATTCCTTTGTTTATAGGAGCAAAGAAATGTACATTGCCTAAATTTCCTTTGGTGTTTTTTGCGTTTGTTGTGACGTTAAATTGTTCTTCCTCTTCGATTTTTTTTCGGAATACAGAATCTTCTTTTGATTTGCTGAAATCAATGTTTTTTGATACAACTCCGCTGCTATCGGTTCTTAAATTAATATCAACCAATTCTTTGCCTTCAAAGATATTTTTCAAATTCACATAATACTGATCCCTAACGATAATTTCATGCTCAAGAGAATCTATTTTAAGTGCATTTATGCTTATTTTTCTTTGCATATCGTTGTCGGTGTAATTGGGCAGGAAAACTCTCAATGGGGTAAAAACAAGCATGATGAAAACAAGGATCATGACAATTATGGTAAAGATCCCAAAAAAGGTAAAAACATTCATCCTAGAAAGTCTGAAAGTCATAACTTCTTCAAGTGTAACGTCGTTGTACATGGTAAGACGATACTTGTGTTTTAGTTTATCTAAAAATGAGGCTTTTTTCTTCTCTTCGGCCATTGGATTTTCTGGAATAAAAATCGAAACAAAAACTATAAATTATGCTCAAAACTCATTACAAATCTTTCAATTGGAATGCATGAATCATTTGCGGCAAAAATAAGAAAAAACAATTGAGAAAATGAAATTATTCATGATCATAGAATCAATGTATTGGTATTTAAGCGTTTTGAGAGAAAAATATTTTTCAACCATCTATGAAGGTTATATTAAACCTTTCGCTTTTAGTTCAATGTATTTGTTTAATGAATTTATTGTTAGCTCCGTTGGTTTGGATAAAACTGTTTGAATTCCATTTTTGTTCAGATCTTTTACGATTTGCCTTTTCTCAAACATGAATTTTTCGGCAATTGTCTTAATATAAATGTTTTCAAGAGAAGTTGATTTTCCTTCAATAAGTTTTTCGATTTCAGTATTTTCAAAGAAGATGACAACAAGCAAATGGTTTTTTGCAATTCTTCGAAATAATGGTAACTGCCGATGCATTGAGGTAATGCCTTCAAAATTTGTATAGATGAGCAATAAGCTTCTTTGTTTTATCTTGTTTCTAACCAAATTGTAAAGCATTTCATAGTTTGCTTCCTGATATTGGGTTTCGAGTTTATAGAGCGATTCAAGTATTTTTTTCATTTGAGTAGGCTTTCTGTTTGCCGAAAGATGCGTTGTAATATCTTTCTCGAAAGAAATTAAACCCGCCTTATCCTGTTTTATCATTGCGGTATTCAAAACAATCAACGCTGAATTGATTGAGTAGTCCAGCAAAGACATGCCTTCGAAAGGCATTTTCATGGTTCTGCCCATATCCAGAATTGCATAAACCTGTTGCGATCTTTCATCAATAAACTGATTGACCATCAGCTTGGTTCTACGTGCTGTTGCTTTCCAATTGATAGTTGAAAAATCATCCCCTTTAATATAATCTCTGATTTGCTCAAATTCATTATTGTTGCTGATTCTTCTTATCCTTTTGATACCCATTTCCGTAAGCCGGTTACTGATTGCCATCAGTTCATATTTTCTCATTTGTAAATAGGAGGGATATACCGCCACATTTTTGTCTTTATCAAATTTGAATTTTCGGGATACGATGGATAAATAGCTCTTTACATATACATTCAATGCACCAAAGCTATATTCGCCCCGTTCTGTAGGCTTCAAAATATATGAGAATATCTTCTCTGTATTTTTTTCTATGCGGTCTTCAAAATAAAAATCCCTTTTCTGAAATTGGTGAGGAATTTCGTCTATCAAGCCAGCTTGTATGCCGAAGGGATAATTATTTTTTAAACACAGAACTATTTTATTTTCATCTCCGTTGGAAAGTCTTTCGGCTACGATTCTGTTTGCCCTCATGATGTTTGATGGCTGAAGAAAAAGCAGGAAAATATCCAAGAGAATGAAGCAGGAAAAAACAATGGCGCAAATTTTTGCAATTGTAAAAGCGAGTGGAAACATATAACCCAATACATACAAAATACTGAGAGAAATCAACAAATAATAAAGACGGTTTGTAAAATACAGGCCTTTATAGAAAGAAATTATTTTATGCATGATTTCAATTCATTGGGTTAAATATTTTTGGATGCTTGTTCAATATCAGCAATCAGATCTTCGGCTTCTTCTATTCCTACAGATAATCGAATTAAACCGGCATGAATTCCGCATTCTTCTCTTTCTTTGGGGCTAAGAACGGAATGGGTCATTGAAGCAGGGTGTTGAATAAGACTTTCAACGCTGCCTAATGAAACAGCCAGACGGATTAATTTTAACTGATTCAGAAACAATTTGGCTTTTTCTGCGCTTTCATCCAAATCAAAGGTTATGATGGTGCCAAAGCCTTTCATTTGTCTTTTGGCGATGAGGTGCTGCGGATGAAATTTTAAACCAGGATAGCAGAGATAGGCAAATTTCTTGTTGCTATGCATGTACTTTGCAATTTTTTCGGCATTGGATTGTGCTTTTTCAATCCTGACAGACAAGGTTTTAAGTCCACGATGAATTAAAAATGCCTGATGGGGATCCATCGTACAACCCATGCGGGTTATGGTGGTTCTTAGCTTTTTATTCAATGCTTCATCCTTTGCTATGACAACACCACCCAAAACATCTGAATGCCCCGAAATGAGCTTTGTTAGAGAATGAATCACAATATCTGCGCCGAGTTCCAAAGGGCGCTGGTTTATTGGACTACAGAAAGTATTGTCAACAACAAATATCAACTTATTCTTCTTGGCTATTTGCGAAACAGCCTCAATATCCGTTATGGAAAGACTTGGATTTGCTGGTGTTTCAACAAAAAATATTTTCGTATGACTCTTTATGCTTTTTTGGATTAGATTTAGATCCGAAGTATCAATGAAAGTACTTTCGATCCCAAATTTAGCAAATTCACTTTCTAAAATGGCTCTGCTGTTTCCATAGACGGATGCAGTACTCAATATATGATCACCTTTGGAAAGGAGCGCCATATACATACCGGAGATTGCCCCCATTCCGGTAGATGTTGCTATGGCTCCTGAGCCTCTTTCTAATATGCAAAGGGCGTTTTCTAATTCACGAATCGTTGGATTCCCCATTCGGGTATAAATAAATCCATTTTCTTTACCAGCGAAAAGATCTGCACCATGCTGTGCATCCTGAAATTCAAAAGTTGAAGTCTGATATATCGGCAAGGTGATACTTCCTAAACTTTCTTTTTGATCTGAAGGATGAATCAATTGTGTGTTTATGTGTAAGTTCTGAATATCCATTTTTCGAAAGTATTTTCAATTTTAGGATTTTATCCATTGTCATAAAGATCAAACCAAAGCATTTACTCATTGACAGTATAGAATTATCTTACAATGGAATTCCATATTGAAATAATTGTATCGGCAATAATACCATTTTTATATGAGTATTCAAAATCAAACAGGGTCGGTTATTCTGCAATACTGAGAATATACCTTTGTTGAAACTTCAAACATCAAAAATAAAATACGATCCGATCTTTTTGCAATCGGCGTAACGGCTTCATTTATTTTCCTTCCAGTAACCAAATTGTGTTATCTCCCCGAATTGCCCTCATTCTCTTGAGCTCTGTACGCGCCTGAGTTGAATCCATGTAGGAGGATAATACTACCCGGTTGAAAGCAGAAGCTTCATCAAGAATCTGCGAGCTTTCGTATCCGGTTTTTGTCAGCTTCATATAAAGTTTTTCAGCATTTTTAAATTGCTTGAAGCTGCCTCCAATAATAAACCACCGTTTTTTATCTTTCTTCACCACAACTGTTTCTTTTTTCAAAGTATCAGTCAACACAATTTCAGGTAGATGGGTGCTTGATGTATCCAATGGCTTGGGGTCTATATCTTTGTTTACCGTTTTCTTTTTGGTGTCTTTGTTGCAGGCAACACTAAAAAACAGGAAAAAAGCAAGGAGTACAGATAAGAGCTTCATAATTAATTGTTTTTAAATTCAAGATTAATAAATACACATATAGAAATCAGAAATACGAATGGATTTTGTTTTAAATCAAAAGCAAAAATAAATAAATCTTTACGTAAAGAAAAAAATCCTGCCTTTATTCTTCAATTTTCTATTTGGGAGCTAAAGGAAATATAAAATGTTGTCAATTTTTTTTTAAGGAAAAACAATCGAAGGTAAATGAAAAATCTATCTTTGTGGGATATTGCGAAGCGCATCATCAAAAAATTTTCTTTAGATTTGTGTTTCAATCCATCATTGAGCGATTTGAACAGTAAGCATTCAGAATTTTAAATATGAATTTTTTCAGGCAAATAGCAGAAATCATAAAGCTTGTATTTCAATTGAAAATTCATGCGGCTTATGAGAAAGCAAAGGACAATATGAAAGCTCCTTTCTTTTTCATGGCTGTGGTTGCTATGTTCTTTTTTATTACAGGTTTATTGAGAATTGCCCTTAGTCTGCTTTCTGATTATTATTCTGGGTTAAAATTTTCGCAGCAAGTTGCGATTGCAATTATTGTTGTTTTGTTTTTTTTAAGTGCATCGGCTGTCTATCTGGTGTTTAAGCTTCCCAAAAAGCCGAAAAAACCCAAGGTCAGGGTTCTTACCGCGCCGGCTCGTGAAGCGAAAAAAAGAGATGAGAAAATCGATGAGTTATTGCCTTACTTGCTTGTTTTTGTTGGCTATTTGGTGTTAATTGTTATCCATGAGCTTAAGGAAATTGTTCCCATTCTTGCCTCTGAATATGTTGGCTATCCTTTGTTGATTTTCCAGAACATCATTGCGACAACATTTATCATAAAACGTCGCTCTGTAGTGTTGGTTGTGATTTCTTTATTTTTAGGCATCTTCATTCCTGGTTTCTTTTATGAAGCTTATGAGAGTCCTTTATTTTTTGCTTATCTCATTCCTTTTTGTTTGCATTTCTATTTTTTAATTGCCATCATAAATAAAAGCTGGCTGAAATGGATTGTTGCTTTTCTTGCGTACTTTTCATACTATCAGTTTCTGAATCGAAATGAGTTCGAATTATCGATCAAAATTATATTGCCGCTTCTTATTTTTACACTTATTCACTACACGGGTATTTTATATTGTTTGTCAGTAGAAACATACAAAATAAACAGCAAGTTTTTTCGGTCAATAAAGTTAGAAGAATCCATTTTGAAGCGTGAGAATCTTTTACTTTATGGTGTTACTGCAATTTATCTAATTTCAATCTACGTTGTGAATCAATGGCGGATGGATGAAATATTGGGCTACTATTTGGTTGTTCCTGTTGTTTATTTTGCTGCTCATTATCTGTATATGGTTTCGAAAAAACGATTTGGGTTGTTGCCTCCAGTCCATTTTAATTTGTTGCTTTTTTTATTTTTGATTGCAAATTCACTTTTTCGATTTTCAACACCGATATTTATTGCTTTTTTTACCATTTCAGCGTACCTTTCTATTTATTTGGGATTCAAACTTAAGAGTTTATATTTAAGAGTGCAGGGTTACTTTTTTTTAAGTATCGCCTTGTTTTTCTTTTTTTGGAAACTTCAAAACCTTCATTTTGGCATTGGCGAAAACATTTTCAATGAAAGTTATTTCTATTTGTTTGTTATGGGATTGGTTCTTTATCTTTTTGTACCCATTCTTCATAGAAACAGAGCTATAACATCCAAAAACAGAATAGAATCCTTTGCTCCGGGCTTAATGAACGATGGTCTTTCTGTTTGGTTTTTACTCTTTTATGGATATACTTTTTTTAGTGTTTCATTTGAGTACTTATCTTATATTTTTATCCTTCCGGCTATATTTTTTACCTATAAAGGATATAGTGCCAAGTTAGTTTTCACCAAGTATTTAGGCTATGTTGTTTTCGGATTTTCGATATTATATTCATGGCTATTGGCTCACTATGGATTATACATTTCTGTGAATTATACCGGAATTATTAATTTGCTGGGAACAGGATTTTTGATTGTTTTTCTGAAGTATTTTTACATTTTTGCAAACACCGTTGAGGTGGGCAAAAAGAGGATTTTGGTAAAGCATATAAGTTTTAATCCGGTTCACCGTCCCGATGAAGAGAAACTCATCAATAACATGGCGGTGAAATTAGCCAATTTTATTATAAGCATTTGGATTCTTTATATAATGCACTATATTCTTTTCCTTAACCAATATGAGAATTATTTTATTTTGATTATGATGCTACCTGCATCTGTTTTCTTATTGCATGGATACACATCTCCTGAACGCACAACCCGCATTATTGGATATTTACTGTATCTTCTACTAGTGTTATGGTTTTTATATTTAAGTTTTTATAGTAAATCACCTGAATTTCATTATTATTTAGCTGTATTAGGAATTATATTTTCCTTTTTCTGGATTGTTGCAAGTTATATTTTGAAGGTAAAAAAAATATTTGGATTGATTGAAATTCAATTCTCTCGAATACCTATTTCCAACAAGAATGCGATGGAAAGCACCAAGAATCATTTTTCTGGTATCTTTCATGTGATAAGAATGTTACGGATAGGAATGAGAATTGTTCCTGAAAATGAAAATAAACTACTTCGTTTGTTTAGGCAAATATCGGCTGTAAGTCTTAGTATTTGGATTATTGTTTTTTATTTACTTTCCGGATTAACCGCCTTTGGACTTTATGGCTATAACATTGCAATTCTCCCTCTGTTTCTTATTTTTTATTTGGCAGGGAAAAGAAAATCATCTGTGATTGAAATTATAGGTTTGCTGAATTTTGTTTTGATGCTTCTGGGGGCTTTTCACTCCATAAAAATAGCTGGATCATATCGGTTTTCCGCACAACCCCTTTTTGGTCAAATATTATTGATTGAAATATATTTTTGCTTATGGTTATTTAAATGGTTTTATGTTAGTTATTTGCCTAAAAGTAAGCTGTTTCCTTTCATGACGATACTTCGCAGAGTTTTTTATTTTTTACTTCCACTCCTTGCTTTATATTTTGCAGCACGGCGATTTCCCGAATATATAGATTCTTTTGTTTGGATTGCGGCCTTTATGGCTTTTGCTTTAGCCGAAATTGTGAAGAAAGAATATAAGGCCGAGTATTTTATGTATCTTCTCACAAATATCCTTGTTGTGGCCAGTATTGTTCTAAACTTTCGCTACATGAGCTATGTCTCAATAACAGTAGGATCGGTTTGTGTTGCCCTATTATATTATTGGCAAATTTATGTTTGGAAAAAAGAGATACATCCATACTGGTCTCATTTAACTTATTTACTGTCATTTTATCCTTGTGTTCCTATCCACATTGTTTCCTATAATTTGAGTGGAAGTTTAAGTTTATCGTTATTCCTCATTTCCATATATCTTAGTTTTATATCTATTTATCGGCGTTATGGAGTTTTTGGATTACAAAGCAAATTGGTTGACTTGGCTTTTCCGGTCAGTAATTTTATGCTCATCATCGGTTCTGCCATTTATATTATACAACTTGCACAATCTGAATACACCCCTCTATTATTAGACTTTATTGCATGGATTGTGATGACTTTTGCCTTGTTTGTTCAACATCAATTTATCTATCGGGACGAAAATTACCCTTGGGATAAAACTTCTATGCGATGGAGAATTGAAGTATGGTTTGTGAACCTGTTGTATTTAACAGCCTATATTGCATTTTTTATTTTCACCGGAAAACTTACATTTTCTGACTTGGGAATCTGGATTGTTTTGTTTGTTTGTTCCATTTCGTTTTTAGTTTTTTCATTCATCAAAAGGTACAGATATTTTGTACCCTTATCTTTAGTAATTTTATCTACGGCCATCATAAATTTGTTGCTTGAAGCTATTAAATAAAATAAGGATTAATATTTTTTTAAGCCTGAATTATGAAATTAAATATAGATAATGAAACACAGAAAAGGCATTTGAATATTTTTAAACCCATACATATAGTTCATCATTCTCAATCTTATATTGTCACATATTTATTTGCTTGTGCCTTTTTGTTGTGATTTATGATATTAATAATTTTATTAAGCATTTAGCTTCGGTTTATTTAAAATAATAAGTTTATAAGGTCTTAGTTCATGTTTGACCATTCGAACAATCAATTTGTCAAAAATAGTTTCTTTGAAAATACTTCGGTTAAACCGGTAACAGTATTCATTATAAACGAATTAAAGCAGGCAATTATTGAAATACCCAATGGTGGAAGTTGGTTTTCAAACGAATTGCTGCAAAATGTAATCTATTCGATGAACAAAAAAATGTCAGACGAAAACAAAATAAAATTAACCGAATGCGAAATTGAAGTCCTAAAACTTGTTTGCAAAGGTTTAACTGCCGAAAAAATTGGCGAAGAGCTATGCTTAAGCTTCGATACTATAAGAACTTATCGTGCAAACCTGCTATCGAAAACAGAATGCAATAATACGGCAGATTTAGTAATGTATGCTATTAAAAACAAGATTATTGAAATAAATTAAGATTAATTGAGAATTGAGAATTGACGCAAATTTTCAATTTTCAATTCTCCACTATTCCTCAAATACTTCCGCTAAATCTATAAAAAGATCATCGAAAATGTTTACTTTTACTTTTTCGTCCTGTGCAAAAGCTCCAATATTTTTATAGATGTTATTTTCGTCAAGTAAATAGACGTAAATTGTACTTTCATAAGGAAAAACAATCCAATATTCCTTTACACCATGGCTTTGATACAATTCAAATTTGGTTTTCACATCGTGTTTCGAATTGTTTGATGAAACAATTTCAATAATCATATCTGGTGCACCAAGACAACCATGATCATCAAGTTTGTCGGGGTCGCAAATAATGCAAATATCCGGTTGTACAACAGTAAAAATGTCTTTTCCTTCTTTTTCACCGTTCTTTGGCAAACGCACGTCGAAAGGGGCATAAAATACTTTACATTTTTTTTTTCTTAAGTAATTCCAAAGTTGTCCATAAATATTACTTGAAATTATCTGATGTTTCTTTGTTGGTGCAGGATTCATCTTTTTTATAAATCCATCAATCAATTCTCTACGCACATCGTCAATCCAAGTGAAATAGTCAGCGTAAGTGTATCTTTTGTTTAAATCTAATTGGAGTTCCATAATTCGTTAAGTATTAATCAAAATAAAAAAAATTAAAAGAGAATTACTCTTCAAATACTTCCGCTAAATCTATAAAAAGATCATCGAAAATGTTTACTTTTACTTTTTCGTCCTGTGCAAAAGCTCCAATATTTTTATAGATGTTATTTTCGTCAAGTAAATAGACGTAAATTGTACTTTCATAAGGAAAAACAATCCAATATTCCTTTACACCATGGCTTTGATACAATTCAAATTTGGTTTTCACATCGTGTTTCGAATTGTTTGACGAAACAATTTCAATAATCATATCTGGTGCACCAAGACAACCATGATCATCAAGTTTGTCGGGGTCGCAAATAATGCAAATATCCGGTTGTACAACAGTAAAAATGTCTTTTCCTTCTTTTTCATCGTTCTTTGGCAAACGCACATCGAAAGGGGCATAAAAAACCTGACATTTTTTCTTATGTAAATAATTCACCAAGATTCTAATGAATTCTCTTGAAATTACCTGATGTTTCTTTGTTGGTGCAGGACTCATCATTTTTATAAATCCGTCAATCAATTCTCTCCGCACACCGTCAATCCAAGTGTAATAGTCAGCGTATGTGTATCTTTTGTTTAAATCTAATTGGAGTTCCATAATTTTTATTATTTTTCTTATCCCAACAAAATTAACCATTTTTAGCATATAAAACAAAAATATAGTCAAAAAGATTTAGTTGCTTAATATTATCTTGGTATAATAATTTTATTATCATCATATTATCAATTTTCAATTATTAAAGTTTCATACTTAAAAAATCGCATAAGCGCATTTGTATGATTCCATGATAATTACTTTTTTATACCAAGATGCATTCAAATATATAATATTTAAATAAGGAAATAAAGTCAATGATTTTAAAACCTCCGGCTTGGAATTTATATCTTTTAATCCATGGCAAACCTTATCCATCGTTTCTTTCAAAGAATCATGTATTTTATTAAACAAATATTTTTCCCTTATTTCATCTCACAAATGCTCTTTTGGATTGACCTCAGGGCTAAATGGTGGTTGTATTAAAAAATGTATATTGCTCAAAACATTCTTTAATCTCTGATGCGGTTGCTATTTGTCCTTGTTTTGCTTTATCTACAAATCCATTAATAAATTCAATTTCCTCTTCCATAGTTAGATATGAATTTCGTCTTCCTCCTTTGCCTTGAGTTTCTATCGCTTGAGTTCCTATTTTGTTGTATTGGGAAACTGTCTTGTGTACAAGAGCTTCTGAAACATCTAAATGATTAGCTATTTCAATTGCCTTCCTTGGATAATTGACAGCATTGTGTATTATCAACCATTTTTGAACTCGCCAAAAACCTATTGTTGTTTTAATTTTTGAGGTGAGTTCTTCTTTTGATAAATGTGCTTTTGCTTTTGATACTTTGCTTATATTTTTTTTTGCAAAGATATATATTTATATTATATATCAGAACGCTAATTAGTATAAAGAAATCAATGAGCTTTCTAAACAAAGCTCAAGGATTACTGAAGAAAGCAGTAAATTATTAGGCGGTATGATTCCCGATATTCAAAAAACAGCTCAATTAGTGCAAGAGATTGCAGCATCAAGCAGCGAACAAAGTAATGGTGCAAATCAAATAAGCAAAGCCATTGAGCAGTTAAGTCAGGTTACACTACAAAATTCATCCTCTGCCGAAGAAATGAGCACCGGAAGCGAAGAACTTGCAAATCAGGCGGAAATGTTAAAAGATGTGATTGGTTTCTTCAATATTGGCAAACAGATTAGTGTAACAAGTCACATGAAAAAGAGCAAATCGCAAACCGGAAAAGTAAATAGATTAGCTGGTAAGGGTTTAAATTTAAATCTTAATGATGATAATTTAGACATGGAATATGAGCAAATGTAATTTGTAAATTATTATAATTAAATGTGTTAATGTAGACTATTAAAATATACGAATAACAAATTTGCAATTTAGACAACATTGACTAAATTGCAAATTGTATTTTAAACATTATGCAATTTAGCAAAAACTAAATATAAAAGCGTATACTATAGACAATGACAAAAGTATTATTCTGTTTATATTCCGTCAAAACAGAATCTATATTTGCTATAGCAACCGTATATCGGAATCCTATTTGTAGAAATAATAAATTTGCAAATTTAAATCTTACAAAGTAGAATTATAATGAATAAGAATTCATAATGGAGAATAATAATGCTGAGGAAATAATTGGCAAGCTGTTTAATGAATGTTTTCATTCATTGGTTTTTAAGTCTTTTGGTATTGTTAAAGATTATGACTCGGCAAAAGATATAGTACAGGATGTTTTTGTGAAGATATGGCAAAACTATGAACAAATTAAACCAATCAAAGATTTTAAATCCTATATTTTTAAGGCTGTTCAAAATTCGAGTTTAAATTATCTGCGTTATCGAAAAAACATGGAGCATAGCAAAACGTCTATTGCTTGTTTAAATCTTGAATATCATGATGAAAGCGATGAAATTGAAGATAAAGAGGTAATTTACAATAAAATTCATCAGGCGGTAGATAAACTTCCCGAAAAATGGCATAAAGCTTTTATTCTTAGCAAATACGACAAACTAAAGTATTATGAAATCGCTGAAAAAATGAATATTTCAATAAAAACTGTTGAAAAATACATTTCAAAGGCACTGAATTTAATTCGATTAGAGTTGAAATCTTTTCTTTTAATGTGTTTTCTCATTTTTTTTGTCTAATAAGTGTAGGGGAAACGAATTTTTAGTGTTTAATAAATGAAAGATGATGAAAAATAAACAGAAAAATATCGAAGAAGTCCTCTTGCTCAAGGTAATTGAGCGCAGAGAGAATGATGCTGAAAAAGCTCTTTTCGAGGAATGGTATGAAAGCTCTGAAAAAAACGCAGAATTTTTCAACCAACTTAAAAAAGCTTATCAGTTGTCGTCCTTCGATTCTTATTCTGTTGCTGCCAACTGGAAACAGGTGGTTGATAAAGTAGGTATCGGCTACACTGTACCCAATTTTATCGAACTACCTAAAACAAAGGCAAGCGGCAATAAATTAGTGATGAGAAGATTAATGCGTGTAGCGGCAATAATCATCTTCGTTATCGGAATAGGTTTTTTGTTGAAAGACATCGTTTTCGCCCCCGAACAGCTTATTGTTTCCGGTAGTGAATTGAAAAACAATGAACCCTACCCAATGGTCGATGGTTCACTGGTTTATTTACATGGTAATTCTGAAATACGATTTCTCGATGATTTTGGTGAAAAATCGCGTTGGGTTGTTCTCAAAGGTGAAGCATTCTTTGAGATTAGAAAAAATGAAGAACTGCCTTTTGTAATTGAAACAAACCATACTACGATCAAAGTATTAGGAACATCGTTCAATGTTTTTTCCGACACCTTGGGACAAGTAAAAGTAAGCGTAATTTCTGGAGTAGTGGAGTTTTTTGCCGATATTCGTAATTCAATCAAACTTAGCGTGGGTCAGCAGGGTACTTATCTCCCTAAAACGGGCAACATTGAAAAAACTGTGGTTCGCGACCAAAATTTCCTTTCGTGGAAAACTGGTATCTTCAATTTTAAAGAAACTCCTATTAAAGAAGCATTTGTAACACTGGGGCAATTTTATAACAAGGTTCTCTTGTTTGAAGCACCAAAAGGTAAAATGCCTGCAATAACCACTACTTTCGATAATCAGCCGCTTAAAGTTGTTCTGGAAGAGTTAAATCTTTTGTTGAACACTAAAAATGAATTCAAAAATGAAACGATTATTTTTAAACCTGTCGATTAAGAGAATATTGATATTGGTTCTTCTTTCGCTTTTTTGCAGCCTTGGTTTTTCTCAGTCGGATATTACCGACAAAATGATTTTGGTGCCCGATTATAATGGCAATGTCAAAACGCTACTCGATATTATCGGTGAACAAGAGAATGTTGTATTTGCCTACTCTGATAAAGTAGAACTCACTTTTACCATAAAGACTATAGCAGCGAAGGTATCACTTAAACAATTTCTCGACAATATATTCAAAAACAAAGAAATAGAATATAAAAGCAAGGGAACTAAAATAATGTTATACCCCTCAAAAAAGAACGAAAATAAACCATTGGGGTTGAAACAAACAGTAAGAGGCACAATTTGCGACAATGATACGAAATTGCCATTGATTGGCGCAATTGTGGTGGTATTGGGTTCCGACCCCCTTGTCGGCGCTACAACTGACGTAGATGGCGGCTTCAGATTTGAAAATATCCCTGTTGGCAGAATTGATTTACAGTTAACCTACATGGGCTATTATGAAGCCTTTGTTCCGAATATTGAAGTAAATTCTGGTAAAGAAGTTGTTTTGCGTCTGGAGATGCGCGAGCAGATGTTAAAGCTCAATGAGGTTACCATCACTTCGGGTCTTAAAAGAGGTGATGCCACAAATGACTTATCATTGCTCAGTTCACGCTCAATATCGGTTGAAGAAACCAAACGATATACCGGAGGAATGGACGACCCTGCTCGTATGGTAACTGGTTATGCTGGTGTTATGCAAACCCCCAATGGCGGAAGCGATATTATTGTCAGGGGCAATTCGCCAAAATACATGCAATGGCAGCTTGATGGGGTTGTTATTGCCAGTCCATACCACATGGACGACCAAAATGCGTCGGTTGGTACTTTAACTGCTTTAAATAAATATTTACTTACGACCTCCGATTTTTATACTGGTGCATTTTCGCCTGAATATGGCAATGTATTGTCGAATGTTATGGATATGAAACTCCGAAGTGGAAATAACGAAAATTTTGAGGCAACTATGGGGGTCGGCTTAATGGGAACAGATATTACATTAGAAGGACCGTTTAAGAAGGGCTATTCAGGCTCGTATTTAGTTAATTACAGATATTCTACTGTATCGTTGATTAATAAGTTAGGTTTGTTGGGGGAAAATGTTGAAGGTGTTGTAAATTATCAGGATGCAACATTTAAAGTTGTATTGCCTACAATAAAGGCCGGCACATTTTCGATGTTTGGATTGGCCGGTTTAAGCGGATTTAATTTTAAGAATGTTGCAGCCGATGGAGTATCCACACCTTTTAGGACTGCCGATGCATCAATTTTAAAAGACTACGATAAAGAAGCTAATTTGGCAAATTTGGGTTTAATTAATGTCCTTTCCATTTCCAGCAATAGCTTTATCAGAACATCGCTATCATATTCTTCTACTGGGTATAATGATGATATGTATGAAAAAAGGAGTTTTCCTATTTATTCCGAAAATGATGAATTTCAATATGATTCTATCAGCAATGGCGTAAAAACATTTAAAAGTCGGATTAGAAATTCGACCTATCAGGCTGCTGCAACCTATCACAATAAGATAAATGCCCGAAACAAAATCCAAATCGGAACAAGGTATATAATAAACACAAGTGATTATAATCAGGATATTTTCGATGAAGCTAAAAATGGTTTGACAAATGTTACTGAATTTAGCAATAACGTAAATTCCATTAGCAATTTCATTAGCTGGAAATTTAATCTAACAGAAAAAATAACTATGGTATCGGGGTTTCAAAATATGAATGTTTTACTCAATAAGAAAAGCACTCTTGAACCACGAATAGCAATTGACTGGGAGTTGAATAAAACTTGTTCGTTTTGGTTGGGATACGGAAAGCACAGCACCAGCGAAAAAGTGCATAATTATTTCACCAAAGTCCGACAAGAGGATGGCACATACACCGAACCAAACAAAAATCTTGATTTGCTGATGGCGGATCACTATGTCCTAGGTTTTGAAAAGCACTTTACTAAGTATTTAAAGGCCAAAATTGAACTATATTACCAGCATCTATATAATTTACCAGTTGAAAATAACGACACAAGCTATTATGCAACCATAAATGAAGGAATTAATTATCGCTACGTAGCTTTAGTGAATAAAGGCATTGGCGAAAATTATGGAATTGAGTTTACTTTAGAACGATTCTTCGACAACAATTACTATCTGGTTTTGAATAGCAGTTTATACGAATCAAAATACAAAACACTTGAGGGTGTTTGGCGAAATACGATGTACAATGGTAATTACACTGTTAATTTATTGGCGGGCAAGGAGTTTAAAAATCTTGGTAAAAAGCAAAACAAGATACTTGCTTTGAATATAAAAGCCTACATGGCCGGAGCTCAAAGATATATTCCTCTTTTAAGAGATGAGGAGGGAAATGTTGCTGTTGACCCTGAAAACAATCAATATTGGGATTATGCGAAGGCATATAATAACGATCTGGTTCATGTTTATAACGTTAACCTGTCTATCAGCTATAAAATAAATAGAAAAAATTCGACCCATGAGCTTTTTCTTGACTTAATGAACGTTATTAGAAGTGATTCCCATTTGTCGGAATACTATGATGAAAGTCAACCTAGCGATATTGGTTACGAAAAGGAAATGATTTTTCTGCCTAACTTAATGTATCGAGTGTATTTTTAGCATCAAAAGATGAATCATTGAATTTTTGCTGGACTAATTAGGGAGAATAAAAATGTAATAGATTAACCTTCCTCACCTTAAAATCAGGCGGGGAGGTGGTTCTCGGTTCGGCTTAAGTAAAGCCCATATTCGGCGAAGAAATGCTAGCAGTACCATAATCAAAATATTCCTATTTGGAAAACACCCAATCGTTCATCATTTTTATTTGGAATCATTTTTGTTTTGAACATTTCTCTTAAATTTTTCTTTATATTTGTAACACGCATTCAATCGTAAAGAAATTTAAAAGTATAACCTTAATAATTTATAGATTATGGCATTAGTAGTAAACGACCAGAATTTTGAAGAAATCATTCTAAAATCTGACAAAGTTTCAATGGTGGACTTTTGGGCAGAATGGTGCGGCCCTTGCCGCATGGTAGGTCCTATCGTTGAGGAAATTGGTAAGGAATTCGAAGGCAAAGTTGTTGTAGGCAAAATCGATGTAGATGCCAACAATACTGTTTCCGAAAAATACAGCATAAGAAATATTCCGACCATTCTGTTTTTTAAAAATGGGGAAGTTGTGGATAAACAAGTAGGCGCTGTTCCTAAGAATGTGTTAGTGAAAAAATTACAAGCATTATTGGGTTAAGAATTTGAATTTGTCAAATCATTCGCAATATAAATTTCCCCAAAATCTTAATTCAAAATGCATTCTCTTTCAGAAATACAAAGCGAATTTGCCGGAATAGCAAATCTGGAATTTCTTTCAAAGCAAATCGTCGAAGGTTTTATCACGGGGCTTCATCGAAGTCCCTTTCATGGTTTTTCTGTAGAGTTTGCAGAGCATCGGCTATATAATGCAGGTGAATCGACAAAAAACATCGACTGGAAATTATTCGCCCGTTCAGATAAACTCTTTGTCAAAAAATTTGAAGAAGAGACAAATTTACGCGGACATATTGTCATAGACACCTCGTCTTCGATGCTTTATCCTTTCCAGGAAAAAAATTTGCTGAATAAATTATGTTTTTCGGTTTTTTGCTCTGCTGCATTGATTCATTTGCTTAGAAAGCAAAGGGATGCAGTAGGCTTAAGCTTTTTTTCAGACAAGGTTGAACTTCATACTGGCGACAGACTTTCGACCACTCATGCCAAATTACTTTTTTCCAAGCTTGAGGAACTGCTTAAATACAACGAAGATCAATTGAAAAGACCTACATCTGCTGCAGCATCATTGCATCAGATTGCCGAAAACGTACACCAACGCTCTTTGGTTGTCATTTTTTCCGACATGTTTGAATCACACCCTCAGGAACTCTTTTCTGCATTGCAGCATTTAAGGTATAATAAACATGAAGTGATACTTTTTAATGTTACTGACAAAAAAAGAGAATTGGAATTCAACTTTCAGAACCGGCCATATAAATTTGTGGATATGGAAAGTGGTGCAGAATTCAAACTCAACCCAAACGAAATAAGGGAGTTTTACACAAAAAAAATGCAGGATTATTTGCAGGAAATAAAGCTAAAGTGCATGCAATTTCAGATCGATCTGGTTCATGCAGATATCAACGGCCCTTTTAAAGACGTTCTTCAAGCATACCTGCTGAAAAGATCACAATTGTTTTGATGTTTACATTCAATTGATTGCTTGGTTTTTAGATTTGTAAGCATATTTTTAGTACTGCAAATTTATTTTTCTTTCACCAAGCAATACCAGCCATTCTTGCAAGCAAACTTCATTTGACCTGTTGCATAATTGAAATCGGTTTCATGAATTTCCCATTTTTCAGATGAAGCTGATTTATATAACATTTTCAAGTTTTTTTGCTTTTGTGGAAATCCTAAATTTATCATCTTGATATCGGCCTGAAGATTTCCCTCAATTTCCCAACAGTTATTGCCAACTGCTTCATAATTATCGGGTATGTCACAGACTGATAAAAAGTTCTTGCCTATCCAAAAATACCCACTTGCTTTTATTTGTCCTACTGTAAGCTTTCCGGCAGGGTATGCAAACTCGTATTCTCCATCAGATTCAATGTGTTCTAAGTGAGAAGAAATGGCATCGGGAAGCCTCTGATGGGGATCTACAATTATGGAGGTCGGTTCAAAAGAAGTCCGAACAATTATTGTTTGCTTTAACTCAGAAATATTTACGTTCAGAAATTCTTGCTCTTTGTTCTTTCCTGTAATGAGTAATTCAAGTGGGGTTTTAATTGCAAAATCTATTTTCTTGGAATGAAAGCTTTGTAATTCTATTTTTGTTTCATAAAGTTTTTTTACTTTTTTGCTTACAAATCCCTTAGACACAATCATTGGAAATCCAGGATTGTAAAGCCATAGTTCTGCAAAATCATGTAAATTCGTCATTGTATTCTTTTCAAAAAAAGCAATGAGGCTTTTTGTGTCCATATTTCCAAATTGAAACTCTTTTAGATATTTCTTCACACAGGGAAAGAACAAACTATCACCCAAAAATTTTCTCAATGCATGAACCACCAAAGCACCTTTTTTATAAGCAACATCCGAATAGGTTTGATCCAAAGGCAAATCAAAAACAGCATATTTATTGTTCTCTGCGAATGACCTCCGACTCGTCAAAATTTCGATGTAGTAATTGAGGTAATTCTCTGAAGCCTTTACTCCATAAAGTTTTTCAATGGCTAAAACTTCACAATAGCTTGCCCAGCCTTCGTTCAGCCACATGTTTGCAGGATCAGAACAAGTTACCAGATTTCCAAACCAGTTGTGTGAAAACTCATGAATTAATGTCATTTCACATTCAAAGCCATTGCATCCAGTAGAGAATGCTATATTATTCGCATGTTCCATCGCACCCTGACTGAATGGAACTGAAACATATCCAATTCGTTCCCATTGAAAAGAGCCTAACAAATCCTCAAAAACATCAAGCCAGCTTTGTAATTTGAAAAAACGAGCTTCTAATTGGGCTTCAGTATTTTCAAGCAAATAGATTGAAAAGGGAATTTCGCGTTCCACGCCCTTGACCTTGCCCAAAATACTCTTGTATTTCCCCACGGCTACTGAAGCAAGATAAGTTGGTATAGGATGAATTCCTTTCCAAAAAAATGTTATACTTTTATCGGGGTTGATGATCGTTTCTTTTAAGAGTCCACCGCAAACCGCTGTGTATCCACTATCTACGGTAATTTTGTATTCATAAATTGCCTTATCATAAAAATTATCTCGGCAGGCAAACCAGCATCTTCCGAAACAAGGAGGATCAGAATCCATGCCCACCCCCATATTAAAAGCGATTCCGTCTTTGAAATAAAATCCACCCCAACGTTTATCCGATTCAGGCTTTCCGTGATAATAGATTCTTATTTTGTTATTGTCCAGATTAAATATGGAAGAACTATATTTTATGCTTACTTTTTTCTTATCATATTCATAAGCGTAGGATGAAACATCATTGAGTTGAAGGGAGTCTATCTCAAAGTTCAGAAGGTCAAATTCTACCAAACCTGAATCGAAGGTTTTCAGGTCAAAAATAATTTCGGTATTACCTAGGATTTGCTGTTTTTCCAAATCTCTAATCGATAAAGAAATGGTATAATGCTTCACATCAATCTCATTTGAAAAGCTCAGAATGGTTGATAAAAGTATTATGATTAAGGTGAAATTAATTTTATTTAAAATCATATTCATCCATTTTTATAATTAACATGTTTTCTTTTTTTCGGTCAGATCATTTTTTATTGATCTTTTTTATACTTTTGTAAAGGTTAATTCAACCTGATTGAAAAGATCCGATTTTATAATCTGGTATCGCTTCAAATATACCTGAACAAAAATATTCTAACGAATGAAATTAAACAATATTTTAAGTAATTTCTTTGGAAAAAAATCCGATAAGGACGTAAAGTTACTTATGCCAATAGTAGAAAGCATAAAACAAGAATATGCTAAACTTGCCAATATTCCTCATGATGGATTAAGAGCCAAATCGGCTGAATTAATCGAAGAAGTCAGGTCTGTTTTCCGAAATCAGGAGCAAGAAATTGCATCCCTGAAAGAGAAATTAGAAGACGAAGAAATTGATATACAAGAAAAGGAAAAGATCTATACAAGAATTGAAAAAATCGAAAAAGAGATAGATCAATTAATTAAAGATAAACTTGACGCTGTACTGCCCCGGGCTTTTGCTATAGTGAAAGATACAGCACGAAGATTCTTCGAAAATGAAAAAGTTGTAGTAACTGCAAATCAAAGAGACAGGGATCTGGCTGCCAAGCGCAATAGCATCATCATTGAGGGCGAAGAGGCTATTTGGTTCAACCAATGGCTTGCGGGTGGAAATCTCATCAAATGGGACATGGTACATTACGATGAACAGCTCATCGGAGGTATTGTTCTGCATTCGGGTAAAATTTCCGAAATGTCAACAGGTGAAGGAAAAACGTTGGTTGCTACTCTACCCGTTTTTCTCAATGCGTTGAGTGGAAGAGGAGTTCATATTGTAACAGTAAATGATTACCTGTCAAAACGTGACTCGGAATGGATGGGAACCTTATTCGAATTCCATGGTTTGGTTGTTGATTGTATTGATCGACATCAACCAAATTCTGATAGCCGAAGGAAAGCATACTTAGCTGATGTTACTTTTGGAACCAACAATGAATTTGGCTTCGATTATTTGCGCGATAATATGTCGCTCGTTCCCGAAGATCTTGTTCAACGAATTCATAATTATGCTATTGTCGATGAGGTTGACTCCGTTTTGATTGATGATGCAAGAACACCTTTGATTATATCTGGCCCTGCTCCCAGAGGCGATAATCAGATGTTTGAAGAAATGAAACCCAAAGTTGTAAAACTTTACGATGCACAGAAAAAGCTCTTCAATAGTTTGCTAACAGATGCAAAGAAATTTATTGCAGAAAATCATAATGAAAAAGGATCTGTGGCTCTTTTGCGCGCATACAAAGCATTGCCGCAAAATAAAGCCTTGATCAAATTTTTATCGGAATCGGGAAACAAAACCCTGATGCGCAAAACCGAAGATACTTACTTGGCAGAAAATGCAAAGAGAATGCCCGAAATTACTGAGGAACTTTTCTTTGTTATTGATGAAAAAAATAATAGCGTAGAACTGACCGACAAAGGAATAGATTTAATTACTTCGTCATCAGAAGATAATAAGTTTTTCATTCTTCCCGATATTGGCTCTGAAATTGCCGACATAGAAAAAAACATCATCAATGCGCAGGAGAAAATCGATAAAAAAGAACAACTCTTGGCGGACTATGCAATTAAATCAGAAAGGGTTCATACCATACACCAATTACTAAAGGCCTATTGTTTGTTCGAAAAGGATGATCAGTATGTGGTCATGGACAATAAAGTGAAAATTGTGGATGAACAAACAGGTCGTATTCTCGATGGCAGAAGATACTCCGATGGTTTGCATCAGGCTATAGAAGCAAAAGAAAATGTGAAGATCGAAGCAGCTACGCAAACCATGGCCACGATTACTTTGCAGAATTATTTCAGAATGTATAAGAAGCTTGCCGGAATGACCGGTACAGCAGAAACAGAAGCTGGTGAGTTTTGGGATATTTATAAACTTGAGGTGGTTGTTATTCCAACACACAGAAAAATTATTCGCGATGATCGTCAAGATTTGGTGTACAAAACCAAAAGAGCAAAATATAATGCCGTTATTGATGAAATTGCCAAACTAGTAGAAGCAGGACGCCCCGTTCTGGTGGGTACAACCTCGGTGGAAATTTCGGAATTATTAAGCAGGATGCTCAATATGCGCGGCATCAGGCACAATGTTTTGAACGCGAAACTTCATCAAAAGGAAGCCGATATTGTAGCCGATGCAGGTAAATCAAAAACCGTTACCATTGCCACTAACATGGCAGGCCGGGGTACCGACATTAAACTGAGCCCAGAGGTAGTAAAAGCTGGAGGTTTGGCTATTATTGGTACAGAAAGACATGAATCCAGACGTGTTGACCGTCAGTTACGCGGACGTGCAGGAAGACAGGGTGACCCAGGTTCTTCTCAGTTTTTTGTTTCTCTTGAAGATGATTTGATGCGTCTTTTTGGTTCCGATAGAATTTCGGTTTGGATGGATCGCTTGGGACTCAAAGAAGATGAAGTAATTCAGCATTCTATGATCACCAGAACAATAGAAAAAGCTCAGCGTAAAGTTGAGGAAAATAACTTTGGTATTCGTAAACGATTGTTGGAATACGATGATGTGATGAATTCTCAGCGGGATGTGATTTACAAAAAAAGAAAACATGCCTTATTTGGCGAACGCATAGAATTGGACATCTCCAATATGATCGTAGATATTTGCGATGGATTGCTTACAAAATACCATGGTGAAATTGAATATGAAGATTTCAAATTGGAGGTAATTAAACAATTTGCCATTGAACCCCCCTTTTCAGCAAAAGAATATGTTCAAAAAGCTCCCCTCGAACTGGGTGATCAACTTGCAGAGGTGGTAATACAATCTTGGATAAAGCATTCCAACGATACGGCCAAATATATTGCCCCATTTATTTCAGATGTTTACAAAAGACACGGGGCTAATTATCACAATATTACCATGCCTTATACCGATGGATTAAAGACCTATCAGATCAATGTGCATTTTGAAAAGGCATTCAAGAGCAAAGGTAAAGAAGTTGTAAAGACTTTTGAAAAAAGTTGCATTTTATCCATAACCGATGAACTTTGGATGGAGCATTTGCGTGATTTGGATGATTTAAAACAATCGGTTCAAAACGCAACTTATGAGCAAAAAGATCCTCTTTTGATCTACAAATTTGAATCATTTAATTTGTTTAAAGGTATGTTGGAAAGGCAAAACGGAATGGTTGTTTCAACATTATTAAAAGCAAAGATACCGATTCAGGTTGATCAGGATGTAAAAGAGGCTGCTCCCCCTAAAAGGCTCGATACAAGCAAGCTAAGAACAAACAGCACAGAGAATACAAACACTTCTAACACAGCAGGAGCTCAAATACAAACGGTTGTAAGAACAGAGAAAAAAGTAGGGCGAAACGATCCTTGTCCATGCGGAAGTGGAAAAAAATTCAAACAATGTCACGGTAAAAATGAATAATATAATATCTCATTTAAATTGAATAAAAGGAATCAAATAAAAAACTTGCAGATCATTGGATTTGCAAGTTTAGGCGCTTCTGTTGCAGGGGTAATTATTTTGTTCCTATCCGGGATTGCAGGAATTTTTTTATATTTTCTCTTGTTCTTTTTTATTCTGATTTGCGCTTCTATAATTCTTATGTTGCAAAAATTGAGCGGCCAACAAAAGGAATTGAAAAAAGACCAGGAGAAGATTTCAGAAATCCCGGCTCTTCTAAAATTAGCTTTAGATCAAATAGATTTTTCCGTAATTATCTGTGATATCAATAGCAAAAAAACAGTTTTTGCCAATAAAACCGCTCAGGAAATATTTCCAGATCGGATAGAAAATCATTGTCTGATTCACGAAAACCGAGACAAAAAAAACTGTGAAATATGTCTATTTGAGCAAAGAATAGTTTCTAATGATGCAAAAAATGCATCGGTCAGAGATTTTGAAATCGAAGGTCGTTGGTTCGAATTAAAAAATATTGAAGCCTTGTGGCTAAACAACCAGCCAGTCAATATTTCTCTTGTAAACGAGACCACGGAAAAAAAGTATAAGATTGATCAACTCAAACGTGCCGAAATAAGTTTAAAGCAAATCATCGAGTCAATTCCGCTTGGGATTGCAATCATGGATAAAAAGAAAAAAATCCTGCAATACAATAAAGCATTGATTAAAATATTTGGTGATCAGGTAGAGTTCATGCGACAAAATATCATGGAATTGTTCAAACTAAAAAGATACGACGCAGAAGATCTTAATAATTCGCCAAATCCTGAAAACTGTTATTGTTTTACAAATAAAGACGACAAGCAGATCATTCTCTATCGAAATGAATCGCTTATAAGTGTTCAAAGTGAAGAATATTTTTTTGAATCTTTTTTTGAGCTAACTTCCTATGAAAATGCGAGAATTTCGGAGGCGGAAGCCAACAAATCAAAATCGGCCTTTCTGGCCAATATGAGTCATGAAATAAGAACACCCCTCAATGGTGTAATTGGGATGGCCGATGTTTTGCTCAATTCAAAGTTAAATCCAGAGCAAAATGAACAGGCAACCATCATCAGGAAGTCTGCCGATCTGCTTCTTTCCATTATAAATGATATTCTTGATTTCTCGAAAATAGAAGCAGGAAAAATGACATTGGAAGAAATTCCTTTTAAGCTCCGGGAAGAAATCAATTTTACCATAGAAAGTTTCAGGTTTAGGGCCAAAGAAAAGAATCTTGAATTATCTGCAATTTTCGATTTGGAAGTGCCAGATAAGGTTATTGGTGATCCTTTTCGCCTACGTCAAATTATGACAAACCTGCTTGGAAATGCAATAAAATTTACCAACAAGGGAAAGGTTGTCGTTTCTGTAGAATTCATTAAAGAAATTTTTGGAACCATTATCATTTTGTTCAATGTAGAAGATACCGGTATTGGTATTCCTCCTGAAAAAGTAAACAAACTGTTTGCATCTTTTTCGCAAGTCGATGGATCTACAACACGCAAATATGGCGGCACGGGTCTGGGTACAGCTATTTCAAAGCAACTGGTCGAAATGATGGAAGGCGAAATATGGGTCGAATCCCCTTCATCTTTGGCAATGGACGAAAAAAATCCGGGCTCAAAATTCTGCTTTACGATTGAGTTATTCAACGATGAAATTATTGAGAAGGAGATCGAATATGATGAAGTCAAAGCCATGTCGGATCTCAACACGCTCATTATTGATGATCCTATAAATATTCAAAATATCCTGAAAGATAGTTTAAGCAAATTAGGAATTCCTGTCGATTTGGTCAATTCAGAAAAAGAAGCTTTGGAGGTGATTCGCAGAAATCCTCGATTGTATAAGCTTATTTTTATTGAACACACACCTTCCTTTGATGGTATCGAAATTGCACGAACATTTGATCAACTGGATATTGCAGAGAAACATATTATTATTGTACTTAGCACCAATGATGTATCGGGAAATTATGCCAAATGCAAAAGACTTCGTTCAGATTATTACATTGTAAAACCCTATGAATCCTCAGATATCTACCGAATCATTGAAGAAAACTTTGTACATCTGAAATTCGATTCTCGCAAAGATATTGAACGAGAAACTTTGAATCCTAACCTTAAGATTCTTGTTGCAGAAGACAATATTATCAATCAGAAGGTTGCCAAATCAATCTTTAAAGGTCTGGGTTACGAAATCGAAATTGCCGAAGATGGCAATGTTGCCGTTTCAAAGGTAAAAAATAATGTTTACGACATCATCTTTATGGACTTCATTATGCCTCTGAAAGATGGCTTGCAAGCCTCCGAAGAAATAAGACAATTGAAAATACAGACCCCGATTGTAGCCATGACTGCCAATGCTACCGAAGAAGATAAAAACAGAGCCCTCCAGTCTGGTATGAACGACTTCATTTCCAAGCCTGTATTGGTTTCTACAATAAAAAATATCTTGATGAAATGGACAGCCAAGCTTTAGTATTTTAAGCCTCTTTTAACTTTTCAATAGTTTTTATCCGATTTTCCGATGCAAATACAGTATTCCCTGCAACCAGCATATTGACTCCTGCTTGAACTAATTTTTTATAATTATTCAAATCCACTCCACCATCTACTTCGATCAGGCACTTTGATTGATTTTTTTCTATCAATGTTTTAAGCTCAGCAATTTTTTTATAACTGTTTTCAATAAAAGACTGGCCACCAAAGCCCGGATTAACAGACATAATCAAAACCAAGTCCAATTCCGAAATGATTTCTTGTAGTAAAAATACAGGTGTATGCGGATTGAGTGAAACACCCGCCTTCAATCCTAAGGATTTAATTTGACTTATGGTTCTATGCAGATGCTTGCATGCTTCATAATGCACCGTTAATACAGATGCACCTGCCTGAGCAAATTGTTCAATATAATGATCCGGTTCGGTAATCATTAAATGTACATCAAGGGGTTTTTGGGCAATTTTCTTTACTGCCTTTAAAACAGGAAATCCAAAAGAAATATTGGGAACAAAAACTCCGTCCATAATATCAAAATGAATCCAGTCTGCCTGACTTTTATTTAACATTTCAATATCATGCGCCAAGTTCCCAAAGTCTGCTGATAAAATTGATGGTGCTACACCGTGTGACATGTTCGTTTTAATTAAAGAATAGAATAAATTTCATTCAAATATCATTTTTTTTTTTTCCCTACGCAACCTTTTTAGATTTTTTTACATCAACTCTATACTGAAAAATAATTTAAAAATCACATGAGGAATCTCGTCATTATTGTTTTTGTAATGTTTTTATTTTCTAATTGCATTAAGATTCAACAAAAAGAATCGCTCAAAAGCATAACTGGAAATTGGAAATTGGAAGGAAAGCAATCAAAATTCAATTCTTCTATTAATATGTTTAGCAAAGTTCTCCTGAACTCTGTCGAAATCAGCCTAAAAGATAATGGTTTGAAAGGCGAAATTTCAGGAAAACTGCGTCCAAATAAACTATATGGAAAATATGAATTATCTGGACAAAACAAGTTGTCTGTCATTTCATTAGGTGGAAATGCATTGGAAGAATGTAACGAAATGAAAGAAATTCGTGAGGCATTGTATAACGCTTCTGCTTATAAATGTTTCGAAAATGAGCTTTTTATCTATACACAAAGCGAAAAAGAAGTACTCAAATTTGTACGCATCAATTAAGATTATTTAGCTCTTCAATTCGATTTCTATTGATATATTTATGGGTTACTATCTTACAGGTTTTTGACTTGGCAGGTATTTGTACTCTTTTTTTCTTAATTGTTTGGCTTTTTTATCATTTTATTTCCTTTATTTTATAATTTTGCTGCCAATTTTCGAGCCATGTTTAAGAAGATTTTTATCCTCGCATTTATTTTCACTTGCTGCGTTTCTTGCAAAAAGGATTCAGATTTTGATAAAATTCCCCCAGATCAGTTTCTTACTGGAAATAGAGGATTTTCAGGATCTGAAGATGGTATTTTAATGGCAGCAGAATGGAATGATCTGAAGAATTGGGACTTTTGGAAAAATTTCATTGATACCTCTGAGTATAAAAATCAAATGAATATCTGGGGCATTTATCCTCAAACCAAATACGAATTCATATTAAACAACAATTCGGGTTCGCCCTTGGTGGATCTGAAAACCAATTTAATTTCTGTCAATAATCAAATTGTATGGACAACTCGTTCCGACAGTAAAGGAAATGTCCTTCTCTGGAATAACTTTTTTTCAAACAATGGCAATCCCCACCAGATAAGCATAAATTTAGATAATTCAGTTTCTACATTACAACCCTCACGCTTTGAAGAGGGTATAAAAATTAATTATGCAATTGATTGGACTGTTTTGCAGAGTAATCTGATCGAAATTGCATTCGTGTTCGATGTAACTGCTTCTATGGATTCGCTGAAAAAGTATTTTGAATCTAACCTTCCCGCCATTATTCAAGATAGTGAAATTAATCAGAACGGCTATTTACTCAGAACAGCTTGTGTGTTTTATAAAGATCATGATGAAGATTTTCTGTTGAGAAAATCTGATTTTAAACAAGATCTCACTATTACCATGCAACAGATTATAAACCAACAAACAGGCGGAGGCGGCGATTACCCTGAAGCCATGGACGAAGCTTTGCTTGAGGCTATCAATAAGCTTTCATGGAGTGATAAAGCATTTTCACGCATTATCTTTTTAATGACCGATGCTCCGCCCCATCAGAATTCACAAAATATTAGCAATATTCAAAAGTTGATTGTAGATGCCAACGCCAAAGGAATTCGAATTATACCTATCACACAAACGGGTGTTGCAACAGAAACAGAAATCCTGTTTCGAATGATTGCGATGGCCACAAAAGGTACTTATGTTTTTGTCCTCAATGACGCCATACAAACGACCCCCGATAGAATCACGATGGGACAAATTTATCCAGAAAAATTAAATACATTGGTTTCAAAAATTTTAAAAGATTTCATTGCACCATGAAAGAATTGAATTTGAGAAGCCGTAACATAGAAAATGAGTGTACGTTTGAAGCTGTGCGTGCCTCCGGGCCCGGTGGGCAGCATGTCAACAAAACCTCAACCAAGGTTAGTTTGCGTTTTCATATAGATAACTCTTACTCATTTTCGATAGCAGAAAAACTTATTCTCACAGAAAAACTTGCCACAAGGATCACAGAAGAGGGCTTTCTGATCATTTCCTCACAAACCTCTCGTAGTCAACTGAGCAATAAGGAAGATTGCATTACAAAACTTTATACTTTGCTGGAAAAATGTCTTACTCCACGCAAAAAGCGTATTCCAACAAAACCATCAAAAAGTTCAATCCGGGAAAATAAAGAGATAAAAAAAAGAACCTCCACCAAAAAAGCCAACCGAAAAGAATTGAAAGATTTTGATGAATTTTGAGGTAAATTTCGAAGGATATATTCCATCAAAGTAAGAAATCTTAAAATTTTGTTTTGAGGCAAGAAGAAAATAGAAAAACTTTGGGTGGAGATAGTCGGAATCGAACCGACGACCTCTTGCATGCCATGCAAGCGCTCTAGCCAACTGAGCTATACCCCCTTAATCAGAACATTACCAAAATCGTTCCTTGATTCCGTGCTGCAAAAGTATAAAAAAAATTATTATTCAATGTTTTTTTATGCTTTTTTTCATTAATGCGGATTGGAAAAAAAATTTGACTTCTCAATAAATAAATGATAATACATTGTAGATACCCGATGCATCGCGTATCTACAATTTGTTCAGATCTTAATTCCTTATCACATTACTAACCATTTGTAATGGGAACAAAAATTTCTGTTTTAAGATTTTCTGCTTTGGTTTTGTCGGGTGTATTGATATATTTTTCAATACAAGGTTCTTCCCTAAGCTTAAACCCAGACTGTGGTAACCAGCTTTTAAAAATGTAACCATACGCATCGCTAAGTTTTTCATAAGGACCTTTATGCAAAAATATAGCATACTTGCCGCCCAAAATGGTTTTGAACCCAATTTCACCCTCAGGACTTACAGTTTTGCTAATACTGATACAGGAATCATATCGGCATTTTTGACTTTCCGTAATTTCGGGATCATCGTGACTGATTCCAAAAAAGCTTGTCGAAAATCCAAAAAGTTTATGCTTTTTCATAAAATCGATAAGCTTTTGCCAGGCGGTTTGCATTTTTTCGCCGCCATAGTTTTCAATTGAGGTGATGTATATCACATTCACCGGTTTCATTTCTTTGATTTTTGGCTTCATTTCCATTTTCATTTCCTCCATTTGAAGTACAAAATTGTTAAACTTTATATTTTGATTTTCTCTTGTATTACGATATTCTGTCGGTGAAATACCAAAACGCAATCCAAAAGCTTTTGTGAAGGAAGATGGAGATTCATAGCCTATTTTCCATGCAATTTCGCTAATGCCAAGTTGGGACAAGGAAAGTAATCGAGCTCCGGTTTCTAAGCGAATACGGGCAATATATGCGCCTATAGGCTCGTTGAGATATGCCCGAACAATTCTATGGAAATGAAAAACAGAGAAATTGGATAATTGAGCAAGCTTAGCTAAATCTAAATCTTCATCCAAATGATTATTGATGTAATCAATCAGAATGTTGATTCTTTCCAGATATACTTTTTGGGATTCCGTTTGTGTAGATATTTGTGTTGTTGCACTCATTTTTTACAGGTTAATTAACTTAACTTATCGATGCAAATCTAAGCAGAAACAAAAATCCAAACTTTTCCAATCTTGCTATTCTTTCTAAAACCATCCCAATTTGAAACCTAATGAAATAGAAGTCTTGGATAAATCAGAGGATTTATATCCGGATAAATTATGAATACCAAAAATAATTCTTTGCTGTAATCCCAACGTAACTTTAAACCAATGGGTTAAATTCACCTCCATTTCAACAGACGGAATGAGAATGTTGTAATTGTCGTAATCAAATTTTTCAGGAAGAATATTATCGGTTCTATCCTTCAATTTGGCGCTTCCCCAACCCATTTGCAGGCTGGCTCCGAAATGCAGTATTTTTTGTGTTTTGAAGACTCCACCAATCCAAAATCCGCCATGCCCCATTGTTAACTTTGAAGAATCGGAAGAATAAATGCTGGTTGATTTTCCTGTGCCAAAACCACCAATATAGAAATTATTATTGAATAGAATACAGGCACCACCACCCGTAAAGCGGGCATAGTATTTATCTACAGTTCCAAATTCTAAATATGGGCTAAAAAATCCGCTTACTTTTCGAATTTGACCGTTGAAAAGGGTTCTGATTTCATCGTAAACGACCTCCTGCGAAAATGCCTTAATCGAAGTTAAAAGGAAAATCAAGATAAAAAGTTTTTTCATTGTGATAAGGATTTAAATTAAAACTTTGTGAAGTAATGTACTTTTTAGTAATCAGAATAATGATTCCTACTATTTTTTATCATAAGTAGGAGCGATTCTTTCGTTGCATCTGACAAACAAATATACAAAAAAAGTTATGATGATTCGACCGATGATAAATTTTTTGCAAACTGACTAAAAGTAAAGCAAAAAGCAGTATTGAAAATTTGGCAGAAATATGTTTTTGAACTAGAAAAAATGAAAACAAGTTGATATATTGTTTCAATTGGGATTTCTTTTCACCGATACGCTTTTCAGTAGCTAGATCTGTGTATTGGCAAAGCAGCCAGATCGGTTCGTTGAGGGAGATCTATCTGCGCTCTGCATTATTAAAAAGAACCAATCAAACCCGTTGAATAAATTTTCAACGATTATTGAGATCATGAAATAAAAGGATTAAATTTGCATGATATAATTAAAACGTAAACAAATGAACAATAAGTCCCTTATCTGAACGGACTTTAGACACTCTTTGAATATCTGTTAAGATACTGAAGTTCATCGACTTTACAAATTTTACTTATATTATTTTATTTATTTTCAATAACTTAATTTATTTTTTTATTAATTTTTTAACCATTAATTCGCATACTTTATTTGAAACATGAGTACCATCTTTCAGGAATGTCAGATTAATAAGGAAAATTTAATGCAGAAATTTGGTCTTCCATGTCTTTTTTTTATGCATTCGACTTATTTTTTTATTTAAAGCAAATAATAATTTAATTTTGCGCAGGCTTTTTTCAAATTTTATTTTGTAAATTTATTGTTTTCAATCCATTGCATTATTTCTTACAAAATGAAGAAATGAAGCTCGATCAATGCCTAAATCTTTTACAATGAATTGAGTAATTTTAAAAATAAATCTGGATGAAAAGAGATAACGAAGTCTTTGAGATTATTAAAAAAGAAAAGAACAGACAGTTACATGGTGTAGAACTCATAGCAAGCGAAAACTTTGTAAGTGATCAGGTTTTGGAAGCGATGGGTTCATGTCTTACAAATAAATACGCTGAAGGATATATTGCCAAAAGATACTATGGTGGTTGCGAATTTATTGATGAAGGCGAACAATTAGCCATCAACCGTTTGAAGGAGCTTTTTGGTGCAGAATGGGTTAATGTTCAGCCACATTCTGGCGCTCAGGCTAACTCAGCAGTCATGTTGGCAGTTCTAAATCCGGGTGATAAATTTTTGGGTCTGAATCTTGCACATGGTGGTCACCTTACCCATGGTTCACCTGTGAATTCTTCTGGAATTCTCTATAAACCTGTAGAATACGGTGTAGAGGAGGAAAGCGGTGTTATCAACTACGATAAACTTGAACAAATAGCTTTACAGGAAAAGCCCAAACTTATTATTGGTGGTGCTTCAGCGTATTCTCGTGACTGGGATTTTGCCCGTATGCGAAAAATAGCCGATCAAATTGGCGCTTTATTAATGTTCGATATTGCCCACCCTGCGGGTATTATTGCAAAAGGTTTGTTAAATGATCCTATGCCTCATTGTCATATTGTTACATCGACTACGCATAAAACCCTGCGCGGCCCCAGAGGTGGAATCATTATGATCGGAAAAGATTTTGATAATCCATTTGGAAAAACCAACAACAAAGGTCAATTGAAAAAGATGTCGGAGTTGCTTGATTCTGCTGTTTTTCCTGGAATACAAGGAGGCCCTCTGGAACATGTTATAATTTCAAAAGCCGTTGCCTTTGGTGAAGCCTTAACAGATGAATTCAAAGCTTATCAAAACCAAGTGCTTATAAATGCAAAAGTTATGTCAAAAGCATTGGTGGAGCTGGGTTACAAAATAGTTTCGGGTGGTACAGACAATCACTTAATGCTGATTGATCTGCGTTCAAAATTTCCTGAACTTACAGGAAAAGAAGCCACAATCGCATTGGGCAAAGCTGACATAACTGTGAATAAAAATATGGTTCCCTTTGATCATCGTTCGCCCTTTTTGGCATCAGGAATCAGGGTTGGTACTCCTGCAATTACTACTAGGGGATTGAAAGAAGCTGAAGTGGTTAAAATCGTAGAAATGATCGATATCGTACTTTCAAATCATACCAATGATAAGGTCGTGGAAGAAACAAAAGCAAAGGTGGTTAGCCTGATGAAGGATTATCCCTTATTTGCATGGTAAATTATAGCACATGAGCGATCATCACCATGATGGAGACCATAATGAGACGAGTCATAGCTCAGGCGATCATCATTCGCCTGTAGCTAAAAGTGGCTCTTCGCCCGTCGATTCTTTGATGCGCTTTATCAAAGACATTGCGGCAAGCCCTTTCGTGGTGATCACATTCAAATATTTTCAATTCTATTTTCTTCTCCTTATTACATTGATTTTTATTGTGCGAGGATCGGAGGAGGTGAACCGAATTTTTGATCTGTATTTCAAATCCTTTTTTTCGGATCTCATTTCGACCCAATTTAAAGGTGTAATCGATGACCTGAAAGATTCACCTTCTTTGTTCATGGTCGGTTTGTATTCTAAACTTTTCAGTGCCTTTATCGACAATCTTATAGAGCAACCCAATCCTCTATTAAAAATACTCATGATCGGTAAGGCACTGTTGGTTTTACTTTTAGCGATGGGAATTATTTATCAGGTATTTTATCAGTCCATCAAATACCGAAATGTTTCTGTTATTTTGATGATTATTAAGTTGTATGTCATCTTTGTGTTTGTTTCAATTGGTTCATTTCATGTAATTAAAAGCATTGATTCTTCATCCTTTTGGGACTTAGGACAAATGTTTGTGAGGGATGTATTCAAAGACGCATTTCTCAAGCATAAATTGGTTAATATTTTAGTTTTTATGGTTGGCGTTTTTGATATCTTTCGGTTCAATATTAGAAAAACATCAGCAGCCGTAAACGCAGCCGCCCATGATGCTGACCATGGTCATCATTAGAAGTCAAATGAGGCATGGAAATTAATCTTACAAACTACTTTGAACAATTGAAGTCTGTGCTTCCGAACAATAGGGTATTGCTTTGTCCATTGGATTGGGGGTTGGGGCATGCCAGCCGAATGATACCAATTATTTCTATCCTGCTGAAACTAAAATTTGAGGTTATCATTGCCGGGTCGGGGCGGTCGCTTATATTATTGAAAAGGGAATTTCCCGAATTGGGTTTTGTGGATTTTCCTTTTGTCGAAATTCGCTATGCCAAAGGTCGTTGGCAGTTTTTTTACTTTTTGTTCAGAGCTCCCATTTTCTTTTTAGCCATTGTCAAAGAACATTTTCTTTTGAAGAGCATAGTGCGAAATAACCGAATTGCGTTGATTATTTCCGACAATCGTTTTGGATTGTGGCATAAAAATATTTTTTCAATATATTTTACCCATCAATACATGATCAAATTGCCTCCATTTTTGAGGTTTTTGGAAAGTTTTGTGCATAGTGTGCATCGTTTCTTTATTCAGAAGTATTCTATGTGTTTTATTCCGGATTTTGAAGGTAATGAAAATTTGGGTGGTGACTTATCTCACAAGTATCCATGTGCATCCAATACTAAATATTGTGGGATTTTAAGTCGCTTCAGGAAGGACGATGCTACCATTGAAACTCAAGGATTTATTCTGGTAATTCTTTCAGGACCAGAGCCACAAAGAACTTTTTTGGAAAATCAGCTATATAACATTGCTATACAGAGTGATTTGAAATTTACCTTTGTAGCAGGAAAAACCGAAAGTGAGGAACAATATTTTGACCACTCTATAGAATATTATTCCTTTTTAACTTCTGCAAACTTAATGGAAAAAATAAAAAGTGCGGAAATAGTTATAAGTCGTGCGGGCTACAGCACAATTTGCGATCTATATGCAATGAATAAGAAGGCAATTTTGATTCCCACACCCGGTCAAACAGAACAGGAATATCTTGCTAATCATTTATTTAATCATTATTTCTTTCGATTTGTATCGCAGTATAACTCCCATTTTGAAAAGAGGTTTTGGGAGGCAATGCAGGAACTAAAATTGAAACAATTAACCGTTTAAACATACGAGGCACATAGATTATTTTTCTATGTGCCTATCATTTTTCTATGTATAAGTGTTTTTCTATTTTTTAAAAGCCGCCCCGTTTGGAATAATTCCTGTTGTATATGTTTTAATCAAAGAACCTGATTCAGAATATCTGTGAAGTTTTCCATTGCCTGTGAAAGTCGTGGCTTCTAAAACGAAAATAACGCCATCAGAAGGATTAACAGAAAATCCATAAGCAGATTTCTCTATGAATTTTGTTGAAGGAACAGAGCTTGCGCTAATATCCATTTTGTAAATTCCAACAAAGCCAAAACCTCCTCCATAATATAGCACACTTTTGTCTTTGCTTATTTCCAGACAATTGGGGTGGGTTTCATCACCAATTTTTATAGATACCTCTATTTCATTGTTTGAAGGATTAATTTTTTGTAAATATGAGGGAGTTTGAGAAACGATTTCATACGTAGGGGAGTAGGTGATACTTCCTATACATAAAACCCATATTTTATTGTCTTTATCTATAACCAAATCAACAGGATTATTTTTTGTAATGATAAGTTTTACTACTTCGTTGGTTTTGGTATTGATGACAGAAACCGATGAGTCGCTTTCATATCCACCCGAATTGGCAACGTATAAATAATCGCCATGCAGAAGCATTTTTTCTGGACCTTTGCCCACGTTAATTGATTTTATTATTGTTTGAGCACTCAGATCTACAACAGTGACTTTACCTCCATCGCCCCATTGAGATATATATGCCGTATTTGAACCTGAAACCATAAATCTGGGTTCTGCAAAACCGCCAATTGTGCCGGCTTCCTTGAATGTTTCTCTTTCAGCGATTTCTATTTTGTTTGAAGCATTTACGATCATATATGCCTTTCCACTTGCAATCGTTAAGGATTGCACCACATCGCCTAAGGGACGAGCATTGACCATATTGAAAATGTCATTGATAACGCTGTCTTTTGCATTATCATAAAAACTCACTGAACCATTTGAAGAACCAAAATTCCCTTCATTGGTGATGAATACTCCATTGGCATAATCACCAGATACTTCATCCTTGTCTTTGCAGGAATATGCAAAAATACTTATGAACAGACCAAGCCCAAACAGGCTCATCATTACATTGAACTTTTTCATTTTTATTGATTTTATGTTACTGATTAAAAGAAATGCGAATTTGAACATTGTAGTTTCTTCCGGGCATTGCATAAAAGGCCATTACCTGATAAGCACTGTTACCCAGATTAAAAATGTTGAAAGAAAAATCCAATTTGAATTTGGATCTTTCAATAAAGAAACCCGATGACCAGTTGATAATAAAGTAGGGTTCGAGGGAATGGTAAGGATCATAAAACCTTTCACTACAAAAGTTTGAATTAATGCTACTATAAAACATTTTGTAATCAATCGAAGCCAAAAATGATGCGTTATGTTTGGGGATATAGACGCATTGTTTGCCAATAAGAGCATCGTCAATTTGTGATTTTAAAATTTTGGACGAAGTATAATTATAACTTACCTGAAAAGAAGTCTTTGTTTTTCCTATGGACGAATGTAATGAAACATAATTTTCGCTCCCCTGTGATTGAATTAGTTTTTTGTTGAGAGGCATCCACTTATTATTTTCATCGGGCAACCAAATGATCTGGTTTTCGATCTTATATTGATATACGGATGTCTTGAACTGAAATCTTTCTATTGTAATTGAAAATCCTGCTTCTTTGTTCCAACCCGATTCGGGCATCAAATTTGGATTTCCCATTGCATAAGATCCTAACCAATATAAATCATTGAAGGTCGGCAAACGATAATTGTAGGACAATTTTGCATGAAGATTTATAACCTTTGCCGGAATGGCTTCTAATCCGAAGGAATACGCTGGATGCCTTAATTTTACGCCGTCATGCTCTGTTCGTATTGTTGGCATGATATTGAATTTCTTCCTGAAAAAACCAAATTTGTTGGAGGCAAACATTACACTTCTGAACCTGCCAGAATTAGGAAAACTGCTTGAAACAGCTTTTTCAAAAGTTCCGTTCAAACCAACATTCAATAAACTATTAGGGAAACTTTTCAGGACAAATTCAGCCTCGCTGATATTTTGAAATGAATTATGTCGGGCATGTTTCTCCACGCCTTCCGGATTTCTGTAGTTCATCAAATCATAAAATAATCCGCTACGTGCTTTTAATTCATATTTATGGTGAATATAATCCCAGTTTAGGGCTGTTTTTATGCTTTTATCATCTTGTTGAGCCACAGAATTACTTGCATTGGTCATCATCGTTTGTACGCCTGTTTTGGAAGATTGCCACCACAAATGCCCCGATAAACTTTGATTTTTATTTACATACCAAACCTGATCGACCAACAATCCTTTTCGTTGGTAGTTTGCATTTGTTTGTTTTTCAATAGGTTTTCCATATTTGCTTCGATTCTCAAAAGGAAAATCATTTTCAGATTCTGAATAAAAATACTTTGCAGAAGTGAAGGAATGTTTTGAACTGAAACTTGCTCGATAATTGGATGAAAGGCTCGAAAAACTCCCAATACTGGTTTCTACGGATGTTTTAAGACCTTTACTCAGTTCTGTTTTATTACTGAGATGAATAGACCCACTTACAGCGCCACTGCCAAACAAAGAACATGACCCGCCGTAGTGAATTTTCAATTCATCGAAAAAACCCGAAGGAATATTCGAAAAATTGATCATTCCGTTGAGGGGATTTAGTATATTGAAACCATTCCAGACCACAGCAGTATGTGCCGAACTTCCACCCCGAATTGAAGCACTCGCCAAGCCCGAAGCGCCGTAGGAATTGACCATGATTCCTGTATGTTTCGAAAGTAACTCAGCAACTGTTTGCGAACTTGGATTTTCACCCTCTTTGATTAAAATCGTTTGGACGTTGGAGCCAATAGAATTTTCTAATTTATCGTAAGTAATTTGAACTTCCGACAAAAGATGCAAACTGTCCACAATGCTTTTTTGGGCAGCAAGTTCCCACATTGAGAAGAAGGAAATAGCAATAACAATAAATAACCGCATGATAAACAAATGATTAAAATTACATTTAATTTCAATCATTTGTAACAACCGGAAACAGAAAGGAAATGAAGATTAGAGGCAGGAAACCCATAAACATCACCGCTTTTTATCCGAAAGCTACAAATGTAAAATACCAGCAGGTCTTCTGACTTTCTCCGATTCATCTGGCCTTCCCATAGCTTGAGAGCTAAAGTGACTTTGTTAAGAAGAATCATTTATGGAGATTACAGCAACGGTAATTGTTCAGGATTTACACCTGATTCCGGTGGTGCAAAATGATGCACCATTTTTACTGATATCGGTCACAAAATTACAAAATAATTGTAAAGTTCAAAAATAAATTTTAACTTGTGAAAATGAATATTGGGAGAATTTTTTCGATTATTCTAAAGAGAGTTCATTTTTGTTTAACTTATCTTATTGATCATGAAGTTTTTTGAAGTCATTGCTTATTTTGTTACAGCGATAGGAATTTTGCTGAAAGTTCTGCATATTCCTGGTGCAAACTTTTTTTTGATTTGTGGATTGTGTTCTTTGGCTTTTGCCTATTTAGTGGCTGGTTTTTCGGCCAAAACAGATGCTTCATTTTTATCCTTTGTATTTAAAGTAGGGGGATTATCTCTAGGTGTAGCCGCTATTGGTATATTATTTAGATCGTTGCATTGGGGTAACACTTTGAACATGATTGGTTTAATATCATGCGGAGCTGTATTTCTTTTGGCTGTTCTATCCAAAAGCAGATACCCAAATCACAAAGACTTAAGTGCGCATATCTTTCGGCTTACTTCTGCTTGTATTGCCAGTTTGGTGGTTATGTTTTTGATATAATGTAAGAAGCCTGATGCAAAGTTTTCACTTTTCATCAGGCTTCTATTTGTAGTAGCGGGGGCAGGACTTGAACCTACGACCTTTGGGTTATGAGCCCAACGAGCTACCAACTGCTCCACCCCGCAATATATCTTTGAAATAACTTTCTTTCTTAAATCGGAATGCAAAAGTACAAGCTTTTTCGAATCCGCCAAAGCTTTTTGACAATTATTTTTATATTTATTTTCAAAAAGACTTATATGATCTGGATTTCAGATTTATACTCCAAAATATTCATTCAAAAAAAATCATTTTCATATTTCTTCCAAAATACATAATTCCGGTAGCTATGTTTAAATATCAATAGGTTATCAAATTTTATCCACAAACAAAACTATGGCAATATTGATAGTACTCCCCTTTGGTAGGACAGAAAATGAGATAAAATAAGGTGAAAATTTTCAAATTCATTTTTTTCTACAAAGAGGTCGAAACTACATTGCTACAGAACTTGTGTGTAAAATTCGTTTTCATAAATATCCAAAATTAACACGCCAGTTGCTAACACTTCGTTTTACTCCATCACTTCTACCACTTTCATTTCCACTCTTCGGTTTAATGCTCTATTCTTTTCATTGTCATTTGGAAATGCCGGAATTGATTCACCATACCCTTTTGAAATCAAATTTCCATTAGGTATTTGATTCTCTATCAGATAGTTCATCACTGAATTAGCCCTCTTTTCTGATAACAACAAATTGTATTGATTTGTTCCAATATCATCTGTATGCGCCGAAATTTCAACTTTAATCTGAGGGTTATCTGTCATAAGCATAACAAGCCTGTCGAGTTCCGAAAATGACTCTATTTTTATTTCTGCAGAATTTTTTTCAAATGAAATATTGTTTAAAACAATCTTGGCTTTGGCAGTCAATGGCATAAGTTTCATTTCGGCACGCTGCATGGCAGAATCCAATTCCATTTTATTGTTCATGGCAGCAAATCCTTTGGGTGGAACAACGATGATTTCATAAACGTCGCCTTCGCGTAGTAGTACGGTAAAAGCTCCTTTATCATTCCGAACGGCTCTTGTACGTATGGTTTCATTGCGGGATTTGTTATATAAGAAAACTTCTACCTCCATGGCTTCTTTTGACTCAGAATTATAAATAGATAGTTCTACTTCCCGCTTTTTGGGTAGCAACTCTACATCGCGCTCAAATTCCTCAAATTGAACACTTTTTCTTAAATCAAAAAAGAATGAAAAAGTTTCAAAATGCTTCTTTGTTATTTTAAATTCAAACTCTTTGCCAATTGGCAATTCCAATAAAAATCGTCCTGGCGCAAGTTTTTGGGTTTTCACATTTATAGCGGTTCCATTTTGCTTGTCTGTGGTGGTAATTTGAGAATAATAAGGCTCAAATAATTCCGCATCGAAAACATTCAAAATCAAACGAACTTTATTCCAAAGCTTCACATCCTTTAGCGTAACCAAAGAACTTTGGTGCGATGTTGAATAATCAAAAAAATGATGCGAATATTCATTCTTCGAATAATCTAAAATGTATGACAGATTTGAAGGAAAAACCAAAGAATAACTTCCATCCGACTGGCATTTGAAGGTAGAAACATGCCGAAAACTTACAGGATCCGTAATCGTAATTTGTCCTTGAATCGATTGACCTGAATATAGATCAGTTATATTGCCATGCAACAAATAAATTTTCCCAGATTTGAATTCAGCAGGCAAAGCCATCTTGTAAATTCCACCCAATATTTTTTTCTTTTCGACTTTGCCTGTAGAATAAAATAAATTAGCTCCATCGTAGGAAACCGTAGGAAACATCTCCTCTGATGCAGTATTGGCAAAATTCATAATTACAGGATCTATCCAAACCCCTGAGGCAATCTCTTTGGTCATATAGAGATCTGTTCCACCCTTGTTTATAGTTTGATTTGCTTGATCCAACATTTTTCGTCGCGATGAAAAATACAAGGTTTTTGAATCGGCACAAATTTTTACAGAAATTTCTTCTCCCTGACTTACAGACGCCGGAAGAAATGAAATTTCGGAAAATGAATCATCAGGATTAATTTCAGCATAACAAATTTTGTAGATCGTTTCGCCCTCAATATTCAAGACGGATTTGATGAAATACAATCTTCGTCCATCGTAAGAAATCGAAGGACTTAGTTCATCGCCGACAGAATTTATTTTATCACTCAATTTTTGTGGTTTTGACCATTTTTTCCCACTTAAATCTGAATAGAAGATATCTGAACGTGTTGAATCGTTATTTAGATTGGCCGAAAAATAAATCCTTTGAGCATCATTGCTTATTGAAATTCCTTGAATCATAGTGAAAGCCGAGAAAAGAGCATTCAATTCTGTGGGAAACTCTTTTTCTATCAACTTTTGAGAACTATCCAAATGAGCGATACAAATTTTTTTGATCCCTTCGATTTCGGTAGCAAACAATAATTTTTTCCCATCCATGGAGAGTTCAGGACAGCTCTCGTTGAGAGCAGGATCATCTATTACTGCATTGGAAATTGGTATTTGCCCCAACGTTGGAACACCACGAAAAACAAAAAATATAAATACCCAAAAAATAAATCGAATCTTCATAGGTGGATGATTTGAATGTGTAAAACGAATTACTAAACAATTTAACTGTAAAAAGTGCCTCACATTTGTTATTCATGTTAGTTGAAAAGTTGATCTTTCGCTGTGAAAGGCAGAGGCTTTTAGGTGAAATAGAATTCTTCAACTCATAATATTCATAATTATCTATACACTTGCGCTTTTCCCAGTCCTTCGGTTCCGGTATCAAGAACCCACTTCCAAGAACCATCTGCCTGCTTTTTCCAAATTGTGATATAGCTTCCTTTTCCTACTACTTCTTCGTTATCTCCTTTCACTCTTTTGAGTGTAAAGATTCCATAAGTGTATCCAAGATCATTGGACTCGCTAACCTCCACAAATGAAGGTGTCCAAGTCAGAAAAAGAGTAGAATCATAATGTTCACCATAATCCTTATTCAGAGCGGCTTTGCCTACAATCGGATAGCTATTGTCCTTAAGTTTTACAGCCTGTTCATCGGCAAAAAAGAGGAAAGCTTTTTTCATTCCTAATTTCACAGACATTTCAGAAAATTCCTTATCGGTTTTTATCAACAGGTCACGATGCCTTTCAACTTTGGTTTTGCATGCAAATAGTGATATGCAAACAAAAAGAAACAATATTTTTTTCATACATTTATACAAATATTTAGAACATTAGTGTTATTTAGCTCCTTCAAATAGACAAAGACTAAACGAATTTATATAGGATTCAGATATGAAATTCCATCAAGAAAGTAAAAAAATCTATTTTGTAAAAATATGGTCAAAAAGAAAATGATCTTTCAAATATTTTATTCAATAAAGAAAAACGAAAATATTGCCATTCACTTTTATTCAAAATTAACAAAAAAATCTATTTTTGTTGTAAAATTCTGAAGTTTTATGGCAAAGCAATATCAGCAAAAAAATACAAATAACCCAAGATATAAAGGGGCAAATCAGCAGACTGTTTCAAATCAACAAAAGAAACCTGCTCAAAATCAAAATCAGAAAGAAATTAAAGCACCTCCACCCGCTCAATTGCCTGCAAAAATTAGCAAATGGTGGACACTAGGAATTCTGATATTAATATCAGCGATTACCTTTATTGCTTATTACCCATCGTTAAGAGCTGGCGTTACAAACTGGGACGACAATTCCTACATAACCGACAACCCTTATATTAAAGAAATATCGGCTGCAAAGATCAAAGAAACGTTTGCAGGTACAAAAGAATCTCATCCCTACTATATGGGTAACTACCACCCTCTTGCGATGCTTTCATTGGCGATAGATTTCCAAATAAGTGAAATCAAATCCATTAAAAACTTAGGCAAAAGAATAAGAGGTGATAATCCTAAAGATGAAGAATATAAAGTTGATCCTTTTGTTTTTCACCTCCACAATGTTATCATTCATATATTCATAGGAATATTTGTATTTTTTATTGTATTCCAGTTGTTTAACAATTTCACACCGGTCAATCGTTTTATTTTGGCATCATTTGCTTGCGCGCTCTTTGGCTTACATGCTTTGCATGTGGAATCGGTAACCTGGTTGTCGGAACGAAAAGATGTTTTGTATTCCCTATATTTTGTTATTTCACTTTACTTGTATATTTTGTACATAGACAAAAACAAGATAATTTATTTTCTGCTCAGTCTGTTCGTATTTTTGCTTTCCTGTTTATCCAAAGGACAAGCAGTATCTCTGTCAGTTACCTTAATCGCCATAGATCTTTTAAGAAGGAGGAAACTCCTGAGCTTGAGAGTTATTGGCGAAAAGATTCCCTTCTTCGTTCTTTCGATTGTTTTTGGTATTATTGCTGTCATAGCTCAAACATATGGAGAAGCCATTCATGATGTGGATGAATATGGCTTTCATTATCGTTTGCTTTTTGCCGCTTATGGATTTAGTCAATACATCATGAAGCTGCTTGTACCTATTCATTTATCGGCCATTTACCCATATCCGTATAAAGTAGCTGGAGAACTGGCTCCGGATTTTTTTCCTTTCCCTTTGTGGATTTCTGTGGTTATGGTTATTTTGGCTGTTGCTGGATTTATTCTTGCTGTCAAAAAAAATAAACAGATCGCCTTTGGGATCGCATTCTTTGTGATAAACATTTTTCTACTCTTGCAGTTGCTCCCTGTGGGTAGTGCCATTTGGGCAGATCGTTATGCCTACATTCCTTCCATCGGATTTTTTATTGTTGTCTCTCTGCTTCTTGTTGGCTTGATTCAAAAGTACAATAAGCTGAAATATCTTTTTATCAGCGCATTTGTTGCCTACTGCATTTTCTTGTCTATAAGAACGTCAGAACAAAGCAAAGTTTGGGATAATAATTTTGCCCTCTGGGACAACAATATCAAGTATTGGCCAACTTCCATAGTAGCATGGAACAACAGAGGCAGCGCTCGCGACAAAATGGATGACAAAGAAGGCGCTATCATGGACTTTACCAGAGCCATCAACATTAAGCCCGACTATACCCATGCTCTTTACAATAGAGGCACTGCCAAAAAAGATTTGGGAACCAAAAAGGCTGATAAAAATATGCTCAAATCGGCGATTGATGATTTTAACAAAGCCATCAAGTACAAACCAGAATTTGTAGAATCTTATCATAACAGAGGTCTTACACTCGAACAATTAGGTGATTTGAAAGGGGCGATACAGGATTTTGACAAAGCCCTTGCTATAGATCCCAATCAGCCGAATATTATTTCCAGTAGAGGCGTGATTAAAGGAAAAGCAGGTGATTTAAACGGAGCTATCGAAGATTTTAATTTGAGCATAAAACTTAAGCCTGAAAATCCAGAAGCTTATTCCAATAGGGGATTTGCCAAAGCCCAGCTAGGAAAATTCGAAGAAGGAATTGAAGATTATAATATCAGCTTGAGGTTTAAGGAAAATTCTACTGATGCGCTTTTCAACCGGGCGATTGCCTATCAAAATCTGGCAAAGTACAATGAGTCCTTGCGGGATTATTCGAAGTTATTGAGTATAAAGCCAAATTTCGATGCTGCATTATACTACAGATCAATGATTTACATTACACAAAAACAATTTGATAAAGCTTGCAATGATCTCAATCAGGCCATGAATTTAGGAAACGCCATGGCAAGACAAGCCTACGAAAAATATTGTATGAAAGAAATAAAAAAATAACTATGGAAACATCAAGAATAAAATATCTCGGAAACTTAAGAACGGAAGCAACGCACCTTCAGTCTGGCAGCAAATTTTTTACCGACGCCCCTATCGATAACCATGGTCAGGGAGCATTCTTTTCCCCAACCGATTTGGCTGCTACAGCATTAGGAACATGCATGCTTACAATTATTGGAATTGCTGCAAATACTCATAGTTTCAGCATTGAACACTCGGAAGCAGTTATCACAAAAATCATGTCGCAATCGCCCCGAAAAATTTGTGAAATTGTTGTTGAACTGCACTTTCAAGGGAGTTATACTGAAAAACAGAAACTGATCATCGAAAATTCAGCCAAAACATGCCCGATTGCATTGAGTTTGCACCCGGAATTGAAACAGAGCGTGTCTTTTTTTTATGAACAATTATGATGATTGCCATAAGATTGGAATGTTATAGGGAATTGCAATACCAGAAAAACTCATAATGAAACAAATTGATTAATGACTAAAAAAAAGTAAATTTGCACTAACAAAATTTGAAAATTATGAGCAAAAAGTTAATACGATTTGATTGGGCGATGAAAACAATCCTTCGTGATAAAGCAAATTTTGACGTGATTGAAGGATTTTTAGGTGCTTTATTTGATGATGACAATATAAAAATATTGTATATTTTAGAAAGCGAGAGCAATCAAAAAACGGAAGATGATAAATTTAACCGTGTTGATATGTTAATCCTAGATAAGGAAAACCGAAAAATATACATTGAAATACAGAATACCCGAGAAACAGATTATTTAGAAAGTTTGCTTTATTGTACTTCAAAGATAATTGTTGACCACCAAAAACTTGGAGATGATTTTCGGAATATAAGCAAAGTAATTTCCATAAGCATAATGTATTTTAACCTAGGCTTAGGCGATGATTATATTTACTATGGAACGAATAATTTTTATGGATTAAACACGCATAATAAATTAATAGTCAAGAAACAGGTTGAGTTGACAGAAAGTATAGAACCAAAACACAAATTTGTTGAAAAAAACATATTTCCTGAATATTATTTGATAACTGTGGAACGATACAAAAACATAGTAAAGAAAAAGATAGATGAATGGATTTATATTTTTAAAAACAACGAAGTTGCCGAGGGTTCTACTTCAAAAAATATAGATAAAGCGGAACAAAAACTTGCTGAAATAAATATGAGTGAACTGGATAGGAAAATATATGATAAATATTTGATAAATACTGCAAGAGATAGAGATGCTATAAATACAGCAAAAGAAGAAGGACGAGAGGAAGGACGAGAGGAAGGACGAGAGGAAGGGGAAACGAAGGGGAAATTAGAAAAGGAAAACCTCGCTATACGTAATGCAATTAAAAAGGGGAAATTAACGTCCGAGGAAATTGCCGAAATGCTGGAAGTTTCATTAACAAGAGTTCTTGAAATAATTGCGCAAATATCAAAAGAACAGCATGATAACAACGAAAAAGCCCTATAACAAGCCGCATAGCAAACATACAGGCGTCCTATCTTGAAAAAGAAATCTATATTTCAGTTTTCTTTCTTATTTTATTGAGCATTTCCATAGCCATTGGTAACCATCCTCCATGCCATATATGCTCGTAGAAACTACTGTTATCATACAAATGCTTTATGCCAGATTTCTTTAATAAATGGTGCATAGATTGGATTTGATCATGAAAATAATCATAACCGGAAAGCGCTATTTTTAGACTGGTTTTATTTTCTACCCTCAACCTTTCGATATTTTTTTCCAAATTGTATTTGTTTTCAAAATCTATCACGCCATCGTTGCTATACAGTGTTTTAAAGACATCCTGTTTTACAGTTAATACCGGATCCCAAATTGAAATTCCGCCAATCAGATCCCAATGGTGGAAAAGAATATTCAATGCTCCAAAACCGCTTTTTGAGTATCCCAAAAGAAAAGCTTTTTTTTCATGAAGAGAATATATTTCGTTAAGCATAGGAATAATGCAATATACAATGTGACTCTCTTGAAGTACGGTTTTACTATCATCCAGATCGAAGTACCAAGGAACAACCTTAAAGGTAGGCGCAACAATAATGTAATTGTGTTTTTGATGCAATTTTTGTAACAGAGCTTCTCGAATCCCGTCACCGTAGCGACTATTTAATTGAGACTCAACTGGTAAAAAAAGCAAAAGGGAACTGTTTGAATAATCATTGGGTTCCAATATTCGCAAGGCACTTATTCCTCTTTGAAAGGGAGAAGAAAATTCACAATATGCTATTCCTTTTTCATCCTTTTTCCATGATAGAATATCCCATTCCTTCATTTTTTATATTTTTGCATAAAACGCTCATGCAATTTAATCAATATTTCTTTATGCTGAATGATTTTTCATAAAAACAAGATAAGTAGTATATACTTGAAATGATATGAACCTTGTTTTGAGAGATATATCTATAAATATAAAACAACTCCCATGATCATACATACAAATATAGAAGAAATCGAAATTCCCAACGCAGTAGTTTCCGTTGGTACATTTGATGGATTACATCTTGGCCATAGAGAAATTCTGCAATATTTGACAGAAATAGCCAAAAATTCCAACGGCAAATCTGTGGTGTTTACTTTCGAAAACCATCCTCGAAAGATTATTGAACAAAATAACTTCGAAATACGCCTACTCAGCTCTCCGGAAGAGAGAGATGAACTCTTTGCCAAGGCAGGAATCGATCATTTAATTCTGCACCCTTTTACCTCCGAATTTGCCAATCTGAGCTATCGCGAATTCATTGAAAATGTTCTGATAAAAAAAATCGGCATGCGAATTTTGGTTATTGGCTTCAACCATCATCTTGGGAGAAACAGAGAAGGTAATTTTGAAAGCATTCTTGCACTTAGTAAGGAATTGAATTTCAATGTTGTTCGATTAGAGGCCATCCGAATCGAAAATATTCAACTAAGCTCTACAAAAATCCGAAATGCATTGAATGAAGGCAATATACCCTTGGCCAATACATTTTTAGGTTACAAATATTTCATTTCGGGGACGGTGTTGAAAGGTCGTCAACTGGGCCGAACCATTGGTTTTCCTACGGCTAATATTGAAGTAGATTCAAGTGAAAAGCTTATACCTATGCAGGGGGTTTATTCGGTGCTGGTTCATATTGCAGGAAAACAATACCAAGGTATGTTGAACATTGGCTTTAGACCAACAATAGCTTCTGAATCGCCTGTTAAATCAATTGAAGTAAATATTTTTAATTTCGATCAGGACATATATGGATCGAAAATTCGGGTTTATTTTGTTTCCTTTATCAGAAATGAACAAAAATTCGAGTCAATAGATGCTTTAAAAGAACAACTGCATCAAGATAAAAAGCGAACTATAAGCATTATATCATCTTTGCCTCAATAAATTGTATGAGGGAATGAATAATTTTGATGTGAATTTCCTGAACCCTGTCAGAGTACTTTGACATAGGCGACCTCATTTCCACATCAGCAATTCCGGCTAATTTTCCACCGCTTTTTCCTGTCAATGCAACCACTTTTATGCCCAATTCTTTAGCGCTTAAGGCAGCCTTTACAATATTCTCTGAATTGCCGCTGGTACTTATTGCAAGCAATACATCTCCTCTTTTTCCAAGGGCTTCGATATACCTTGAAAATATGCTTTCAAAACCATAATCATTGGCGGCACAGGTCAGATGACTTGAGTCGGAAATAGCAATGGCAGCATAAGCCGGTCTGGCATGACGAAATTGTCCTGTAAGTTCTTCAGCAAAATGCATCGCATCACACATGGAACCACCATTACCACAAGACAGAATTTTGTTGCCCGATTTCAATGCATCGACCATTATATTGCCGGCTTTTTCAAATCTGGCCCAATTATCATCATTTGCGATAAACTCTTCCAGAAGATTTTTCGCCTCTATAAAATTATTCTTTATGGTCGTTATCATTTACAAACAAAATGAATGTCGCACAACTATCTGTAAATCAAGAAAATGCGACACGAATGAAAAATTATCTTACTCTTTCATAATATTTACGTTCCCGGGTATCAATACGAATAATCTCGTCTTGGTTTACAAATAAAGGAACCTGAATTTTAGCACCTGTTTCAACAGTTGCAGGCTTGGTTGCAGTAGCCGATGAAGTATCACCTCTCAGTCCCGGTTCTGTGTAGGTTACTTTCAGGTCAACGAATGGAGGCAAATCTACACTCATTGGAGTTTCGCTATCGGCATCAACGGTAATCTCTACATATTGTCCTTCTTTGAGTAAATCAGCGGACTCAATCAGACTTTCCTCAATCGAAATTTGCTCAAAGGATTCCTGATGCATGAAATGGAATCCCATCTCATCATTATATAAAAATGAATATGGACGGCGTTCTACATTCGCCAATTCGATGTTTACACCTGAGTTAAAGGTATTTTCTATGATTTTTCCATTTTTCAGATTTTTCAATTTTGTTCTTACAAAAGCTGGACCTTTGCCAGGCTTTACATGCTGAAACTGAACAATCTTGTAAATATCTGCATTATAAATAAAACACAATCCGTTTTTGAAATCTGCCGTTGTTGCCATAAATTTTAGGAGTTTTTACTGAATATATCGAAGGCCAAAATTATATCAATTCATTTGATTCTGAAATCTATTTTCAAAGATTTTTATTTTTTAAGAAAGTTTTAGGCAAAAAAGCTCATGAAATATACTTTTTTTGAGTATTTTTGTTTTGACTAAATGCAACAAAGATCCATCTTTGCCAAGCGCATTTTCTCCCAGATTTATGTCGAATTTAATCACGTTCTATGATTTAAACTATACACTATGCTATACTTAAGATTGACACTTGTTTTTTTGTTGCTTTTATGCAGCGAAGCAACATTGCTGTTTTCGCAAGTCAACAATATTTTTTACAAAGAAGAACAGCCGCGGGATGACAAACAATCGGTGATGTTTTACCCTAATCCTGTCGATGGTGATACTTTCACGATCAAGGCAAATCAAAACATCACAGAAATTGAAATCATGAATGTAATAGGTCAAATTATTCATCGGCAAAAAAACAAAATTCCCGGCACGGAGATGCAGGTTGACATGTCATCGGGACAAAGGGGGCTTTATACCATAAAAATTGTGTTCGAGGACAAAACAAGTGTGATAAAAAAATTTATGGTGGAATGAAAATTCATTTTTGCATTGATGCGATTTGTCCTTTACGAATACATTCACAAGTATTTAGGCTAATATCAGCAGCTTAATCGAAATTGTCATGCCAAATTCTTAACTTTGCATTATTTAATATTAACCTTTTGCCTTATGAAAATTGCCGTAGATTTTGACGGAACGATTGTAGAACATAAATTTCCTGCCATTGGTAAAGAAATGCTTTTTGCTTTCAATACATTAAAGCAATTGCAAAAGCAAGGTCATGAAATTATTCTTTGGACATACCGCTCTGGCAAATATCTTGAAGAAGCAGTTGAATTCTGCCGCAAAAATGGAGTTGAATTTCACGCTGTAAATAAAAGCTATCCAGAAGAAATACTTGATGACACCATAAGCCGTAAAATTGATGCCGATCTTTTTATCGATGATAGAAATATCGGTGGTTTCCCGGGTTGGAGCGCGATCTGGCAAATGATGAATCCGCATCTGTCCGAAAATGGTACAGACCACTTAGGAAAATCCATCAAAAAAGAAGGTTCATTGATAAAAAAACTTTTCGGAAAATAAAAATTCGAAATTCCTATGGAATTTAAGTCGTTCTTTCATCTTTTTTGAAAACAATTATTTTCATGAAAAAATTATCTCAGTGAAACCATTTCTTATCCTCCTCTTCTGTCTTTGGATTGTTTCAACAGAAACAATTGCAGTACAACACTCCCTTGATAAAAAACCAGATTGGGTGAACTATAATAAACGTAAGAGTCTGTACTCTGCAGATAAATACCTGATTGGATTTGCCTCAGAAAAGCTTCAGAAAGGAAACTCTTCGACCCAAATGATGAAGAATCTAAGTATTGAGGCAAGAAAATATCTTACAGAAGCTATTTATGTAAGTATAAAAAATATTTCTTACACAGAAATAAGTAATTTGGATCAAAAAACCCTTGAGTACTTCAAGCAAACCAGTCTTTCTGTTTCAAAAATTGAACTTCCCGGCCTTAATTCTGAAACTTATTTTGATGAGAAAAATGAAGAAGGTTTTGCTTTCTGCTTTGTTGAAAAACAAGTTCTAAAAAACATTTACATCAATCTGCTCAATAAGCAATATGAAGAATTGAAAAATGCGAGCACTTCGGCTCATAATGCCTTTACAAACAAACAAAAAGAAGCAACATTGAAGGAAGTTTTCAGTTGTTTTCTTCTGTTCAGAGAAATTGAAGTAAGCCAAATTATTTTGCTGTCTTTAGAAAATAATAAAGCGGGTGCAATCGATTTAAAAATAAATGAAGTCATTATCCTAAAAAATACAATAACGAATTTATACAATTCGATCCAGAAAAGCAGCGACCTGAATATTCCCGAAGCTGCCACTTTGATTGCCAATTCTATCAGAATGCAAAATATTCCGCTCAATAAAAGCTGTTGCCTTCAGTATTTCACTTTTGAAACATCGGGTGCAGGAAGCATGTTTTCATTGCGTCTCAATGCAATGCTCGAATCGAAATTCAGTCAGGCAGGAATTTCTACAGTTCAGGAAGATCAATATATTGCCAAGGGAAAGGGCACAGACAGTTTGCTTGCCATAACTGGAACATATTGGAAGGAAGACAGCGCTCTGGTGGTCATTTGTATTTTAAGGGACAATCAAACAGGAAGCACGTTGGCCAGCTCAGAGGTTAGAATATCCATTGCTTGGCTCGAAAAAAATTCTATCGAATTTATTCCCAAAAACCTTGAAAATACTGTAATTCAACAAACAGTTGTGAACACAGATCCGGTTATTTCGGAGGGGCTTCGTGTCGATTTTACAACCAACAAAGGAATTGAAAATATCATTTTCAAAGAGAATGATATTATGAGGCTATTTGTTAAAGCAGGGAAAGAATGTTACCTAAGATTTATCTATTACTTATCGGACGGAACGCCCACGCTCTTGCTTGATAATTACAAGGTGGATGCAAATAAAGTGGACAAAGTTTTTGAACTTCCATATAAATTCCAGTGTTCAGCGCCTTTTGGTATAGAAAATTTACAACTGATTGCTTCCACCCAAGAGTTCACAGCATTATCTACTGTTAGGAAAGGCGGATATCTGATCATCAATGAATCGATCAGAGAAGCTCTGGCAAAAACCAGAAGCGCAACATTTTCAAACGACTTTGATGGTTTCTGCGAAAAACAAATACTGATAACAACCTTACCACGAGAATGAAATACGAAAACAGGAATATCCAAAAAAATTAAACAAAACGCTCAATCGAAATCAATTGCTTGGTTTGAGAATTTTCAGCAATAGTGGCTTTTACGGGATCATTCCAATAGATCCGAACAATGTCACTTAATCCGTCGGGAACTGTAACTACGATGTGATCATTGCTTTGCGTTTCAATAGTTAGGGTTTTGTAATAGTCATCTGTGTTTAAAATCGAACCTTGAACCTCAAAGATCTTTTCTTCTTTGTTCTTTAGGACGAAATCATTGCTGAGCCTTTCCAAAATATCTTTTTGGGTTCTTTTTATTGCAACAAATTTCTCTTTGTTTCCGCGAACCACCGTTAAGCCAACCTGTCCTATTATTTCGCCATCTGGAGCAAGTCCTTTTGCAAGGCTCACAAAGTTTTGGTAATATGAACTGTCTGCTATTTTATTGTTCAGGAGGGTTTCATTTGCGCAGTTGAGTATCTCTAGATCATTGATCAATTCATCAATAACCTCCTGATAAATTTCATTGGGAAACAAACTACTTGTAAATGTAGGTTTTCCAACCCTGATTTTTACAGCAAAGCTGGCCGCCATGGGGGTGGATAAATAGGGTTCGAATTTTTCTTTTATATCTTTTGCAACGGCACCTTTTATACGGTATTCCTTACCCAGAATTCGTTCGGCTGTTCTATAGGTTAATTGCTCTATAATTTGAAAGCGGTTCAAAAACTCTTCAGAGTTAACAATTCCATAACCAACTCCCTTGCCCGAAATAGATAGTTGAATTTCAGAGGAATCAAGCTCGGTGTTGTGAAGCCTAAGATGACGGTAAAAATTTATATCTTCGTAAATGATGCGCATTTCTTCGGCAATTTCTTCAGGAGGATTGCCAGCTAAACCCAAGTTAATCATTTTTTCTGCTTCACGAAATTTTTTGCATTTATTTGCCAATACCGCAGCACTTCTAAAAACGATGGAACGAGTAGGTTCCTTATCTGAATTCAAATAAGACATAGCAACATCATGTTCGAGCTCGTACGCTTGCTCGAAGAGATGTAACGCAGATTTTTCATCACCATTGTCAAGAGCAAGATGAGCATTTTGAGCATGTTGCATTGCTTGTCTGTGCATTTCTTTGGTGTTTATATTGTTAATCATTTCTTTATGAGTGCCACTTGAGGTTTTCCAAATTCAATGATTGCTATATATGCCTGCAACCCCAAATTGTCGGACTTGTCTGTTTGCTTAAGCTTCTGACTAATCCTCGATTTTATCGTATTGCCTTCATTTTCTTTTCTGATACCTGAAATTTCGAGGCGGGCAGAAAAATCAAGTTCATCACCATCATTTGCTAGCCAAAAATCGAAGCCATTATTGGTAGCAGAAACTTCAAAATCGTTGTATTCTGTAGTTTGAGGAACAAGCATTAGTGCAATGCACATAGCCCCCCAATCTGTTGTACGTTTTTCGTCTTTGTATGTTTTGAAAAAATCCGAAGATATTTCTGTATTCCATATAATTCTGGACTTCTCTCTGAAAATATTTTTGATATGATCAAATGGAATTAATTCAGCTCCGCTTGTATGATTTTGCGAATTTAAGCAAAATATACATGACTCCATCACAACACCTAAAAAATTGGGTGTTAATTTGTTATTAAGCTGATTTTGAATACCTTCCAAAAAAAAATCCATTCACCTTTTGTTTCTGCAAATGTATCAAACTCTCCATATATAAACAACAAATGAGCCAATTTTATTATTAATTTTTCAAAAATTTCAGAACAAATCACATAAGAATCAATAAACATATAACAATCTAATACTACATTGCCCCAAAGAACGAATTTTCACACAAGTTTGAGCAATGTAGTTTCTACACTTTTCGCTTCGCCAACTTGTGACAGCGGTGCAAGTGGGCGAGGAGAAAAGGATTTAAAGTTAATTATCTACATAGAAACCGTTGCTCTGCTGCTTAATAAATATGTAGGAAAAAAATATAAAGTTATATGAATTAGGAATAAGATTTTCAAGTATTGCTGTAAAAATACTGAATTTGACGTGAGTTGATTTCATCGAAATAACATATTTGTATTCAGCCAAAAATAATTGTATATAATATTCAAAATAAATCAACTATTTTTTCTATATATTTTACTAATTATCCCAGCTATTATAAAAACTTAATTCAATGCTATCATATTTCATTGCATCGCTACATACAAAATTTCGGAATATTTGAAAAATTAATATTGAACATATTCTTTCATTTTTATTTGTAATTATAATAACAAGTTTACCAGATTATATTAAAAATCAAATTTATCAGTTCGAATTGATTGAGTATAAAAATTCAATTTGCAAATACAAAATTCTCCTGATTTTGTGTTCCTGCAAAAAGAAGGATTAGCCCTAATTCATCTGCATTTTAAGTTTTTCAATTTCTTCTTTTCTGATCAGTAGTATTTTTTCATAAGATTTGGCTTTATCGAGATTACAATCTTTGGCTTTTCTGACATATTCAAGCGATAAATCCATATTGTCACGGGTTTCATAATACAATGCCAAGTTAAAGTAGCAATATTTCTTTGCTACTTCGCTACTGTCTTCCGACATTTTTTTCCAAATTACCATTGCGGAATCCCATTGATTATTTTTCAACATTCTATCTGCTTTGAACAATGGGCTATTTCCGTTTGTAAAGTAGGGTCTTTTGACAGTAATCCAAATGGGCGATAATTGTGACGCAAAATCTTTGCCTAAAATATGGCAGGCTTTGGTCATCGAATTTTCTTTAAAATCAAAGGATTGTATTTCCTTCAGAGGTTTACGGGTATAGGCAACGAAGCTTTTTGTTAGGCTATAAGATTTTACAAATTTTTTCTCTTTAAAAGAATAAATGCTGCCTTTTACTTCAATCTTAATTTTTAGAGAATTGGATTGACTTTGATATGAGTTTCTGTAATAAGAATTGTAATGTCGGTTTGATTCATTTTTATTAAAAACGTATTGACTTTCAAATTTTTGTATAATAAAAATACCATCCAAATGATTCTGTTCGCAGAGGCGATTGAGGGTGTCTGTGAAATTGGACGAATCCATTGATTTTTGATTTAATAGAGGAATCTTCAATGACTTCAGATAAACAGAACCATTTAATGTTTGAAGCATTGTGTCGCAAAGCTTCAAAGAGCCTAAGCTATCTAATTGAAATCGATCAAGGTTTATTTTTTTGGGTTTGGATTCCTTCAAACGCAGGGAGTTCGCCAACACACTCATATTCAAAATTCCTAATTGGCTTATTTTGGGATCTACCGGATTTTGGGCTGGTTTGAGGATACTGATAAGAATGCTGGAGCTAACATCTTTGCGTTCATCATGAACTTCATCTAACAAAATAAAGGGAACGAAGCAATTAGATAAAAACATTGCGACCCCTGCAAAAACAGCAATTTTAATTGCTTTTCTGAATATCATTTTCATAGTATAAAAATTAAAAAATACAATAACCAATTTACCCAGAAGGTAAATCAAACAATTATAGAATTTCAGGGGTAGTTTAAAAACGAAAAAGTATTTAATTTATTGGTTCAGGAAAGATTTTTTATTTTTGTCGACATCGGAGAGCAAGAATCATGGAAAAAGTTTTGATAATAACTTATTATTGGCCACCCAGCGGTGGGGCTGGTGTTCAGCGTTGGTTGAAATTTGTAAAATATCTGAGAGAGTTTGAATTTGAACCTATCGTATATACAGTTGAAAATGGTGAATATCCAGAAATAGATTCTACGCTCGAAATGGATATACCTGCAAACCTTGTTGTTATCCGAAAGAAGATTTGGGAACCTTATCATTTATATAAATGGTTTATTGGCAACAAAAAGCAGAAAATAAGTGCATCCTTCATGACGGAGAAAAAGAAACCTTCGCTGTTGGAGAAAATTTCGGTTTTTATTCGTGGAAACTTGTTTATTCCAGATGCTCGTAGATTTTGGATTCGCCCCTCTGTAAGGTTTTTGTCAAAATATATTCAGGAAAATAAAATTGATAAGATAATTAGTTCAGGACCTCCTCATAGTTTGCATTTGATTGCCTTGAAATTAAAGAAAAAGCTGAACATCAAGTGGGTTGCTGATTTTCGAGATCCTTGGACAAATATCGACTACTACGATCAACTGAAAACAACAAGGTGGGCAGATCAACAGCACTTCAAATTACAGCAAAAAACCTTGGATAATGCTGATGCAGTTGTTGTTGTAGGAAAAAACATGAAGGATGAATTTGAAGTACTTGGTGCAAAAAATGTTCAAGTAATAACCAATGGATTTGACCGTTCGGATAAGCCGGAAACTGTGTTATCCTTAGATGATTTTTTTTCGCTGGCTCACTTTGGTACTATCATGAAAAATCGCAATCCAGAGGGCTTGTGGAGAGCTATTTCTTCAATTGTTTCGGAGAATGATCGCTTTCGGGACAAGCTTCGAATAAAATTGGTTGGTAGGGTGGATCATTCTGTGATGACAGCGATAGAAAATTGTGGATTAAATCAATATATTGAAAAAATCGAATATCTACCTCATAATAAGGTTATTGAACACGAATTGCAATCACAGGTGTTGCTCCTTTTGATCAATAATTCCAATAACGCCAAAGGAATGTTGACTGGGAAGTTTTATGAGTATTTATTGGCCTATCGCCCAATTCTGATTGTAGGCCCTACGGATGGTGATGCAGCAAATATTCTGAACGAGTTGCATGCCGGTATTACAGCAGATTTCGATGATATTGAAGGGATCAAATCTGCCATACTTACTTTTTTTGAAAAGTATGAAAGCGGCACTTTACGGAATCCTCATTCCGATATTCAAAAGTATTCCAGATATGAATTGACAAGAAAACTGGCTGATGTGCTTTCAAAAATTTAGTTTTTATTCTCAATTAAAAACCAATTAATAAATTGATTTTTAAATTCTTCAGAAGTAGAATCTATTTTTGGGAGATATATTTGAAAATCCTGTAATTTTTAATTTCTATCCGGCTGAGCATATTGCATCAAAAGAGAGTCACATTTTCTTTTTCAAATAATAATAACGAGTTTACTGAAATTATTTTTACAAATATATGTTAATTTTTGTAGGTATATCACTGCATTAATAACTTTGTTGCAAACCTTCACTACAATTGCAACACATACTCTCTTTTTTTCTATTCAGGAGAATAAATTTTCTAAAAAATTGAAATTCAATAGAATGTATAATTTCCTTTATAGATTTCTGTTCAATATTGCCAAATCGATACTTCCCGTTTTTATCAAAGCAACAAGCTACCATATCGCCATTGTTCAAAATAACCATTGTGTTCCAAAGCCTTAAACAATGATTAGGAAGTTTGCTTTTTATATGGAAATTCCCTGATGCATCCTTTTTGTAGCGGGCATATTGAGGAATGCTTGATATTTGATCAAAGTTCTTGTTAGGAACATCGATTTGGGCACTTTTGAATTGAATTTCATCAGCTCCTGATATTTTATAAAAATCATTCATCTGTTCGATCTGATGTTCGTTGTGCTTAAATACAATGAATTGGATTATGATATAGGGATTCTTTTTATTCAGCTTTTTCTTGGCTTCCACCAGATTTCGAAGTCCATTTATAACCAGCGTGAGGTTACCTCCCTTGCGATATTTTTCGTAAATATTTTGATCAGCTCCATCTATGGAAATGATCAATTCGTCCAATCCATTCTCAATGATTTTGATACAGTTTTTTGGGCTCAGAAAATGGCCATTGGTGGAGCTTGCGGAATAAATTCTGTGTTTTTTGCATAATGCGATCATGTCGTAGATCTTGGGATGTAAAAATGGCTCACCTTGAAAGTAAAGAAGAATGTGACTGATTTTTTGGTAGTTTGTTTTTATTAGGTTTTCAAACATTTCAAATTTTGCTTCCATTTTGTCTCTCGCAATTTTGTTTGAGCCTGTGATACATTCAGGACAGGACAAATTACAAAAGTTGACGGGTTCAAAAGAAACAAATGGAGGAATTCCCCAAAGTATAGGTTTCTTTAAAATATTGGAAAGAAGGTAAGAGAAATAGTTGATAAGGAAATTTACAATTCTTTTGAAAGTAAGGTATTTAAAATATCGTAATTTACTTAAAGTTGGCATAATAAAAGTGTTTACCCAAGAAGTAACAATGAAACAAAAAACCCCGGTTCATGTTTCCATCAACCAGGGAATTATTGTTAAGTTCAAGAACAATCTTGTTCGTTTAGATCCATTTCAAGTAGCTGAAATCCATTCTATGGGGCAAATCTGCATTTTTGGGATACACACGGACACCATAGTTGAACATGCCTGCTTTGGGCGGTACTATTTCAATTTGAAAATGAGCGCGATTATTTTCAACTTTCACCAATTCAAATTCTTTTATACTAATGATTTTATTTTGGTGAATATGTTGATTATCTGTTACAACCAATTCAACCCCGAGGGTAATATCACCCAGATCTTTCAAATCAAGAACAACTTCGGCCAAATACTTGTCGCCAAGCCTCCAAGTCTCTTTGCTTAGTTCGCTAAAATTGGTCGAAACCACTTCAATTGCATCCCAACTTCTGAATACTTTTTTCTTCCATGTGGCAATGGTTTTTGCTTTTTGGAAGTCGTTTTTGCGCATCTCGAGTGTTCTTTCAAAAAGTTTGTGATAGTATTTACTTTTGTAATCGTCTATCATTCTTTTTGTTGTGAATTCGGGTGCTATATTCGCAATGCAGTTCTTAATATAATCTATCCAACCTGTTGGAATTCCATCCTGATCACGTTTATAAAAGAGAGGGATGATTTGTTCTTCCAAAGTTGCATAAATTGTTTCAGCATCCAACTCATCTTGGAATGCAGGAGTATCGTAGGTGTTTTGTTCAGGAAGCATCCATCCGGCGCCTTCTTTGTAGCCTTCTACCCACCATCCATCGAGAACGCTAAAGTTCATTACACCATTGATCACGGCCTTCATTCCACTTGTACCAGAGGCTTCGAGCGGACGGGTAGGAGTGTTCAACCAAACATCCACGCCTTGAACCAATTTTTTGGCCAATTCCATATCGTAATTTTCAAGGAACACGATTTTTCCTCTGAATTCAGGCCTTCTGGAAATTTGAACAATGTGCTTAATCAAATCCTGACCGGCTCCATCGCGGGGATGTGCTTTTCCTGCAAAGAAAAACTGAACAGGCATGTCATGATTGTTAACGATTTTTGCTAAACGCTCCAAATTCGAGAATAAAAGATAAGCTCTTTTGTAGGTAGCAAAACGACGGGCAAAACCAAATGTGAGCGTATTTTCGTTCAAAAGGTTTTTTATTTCAACAATACGTTTGGGATCTTCATGGCGTTTTACCCACATGCGGCTGATGCGGTCTTTTACAAAATCGATCAGAATTTTTCTTTGATTTTGTCTTATTTCCCAAATATTTTTGTCTGCTACCTTATATATTTTGTTCCAATGTTCTTTATTGGACATATCGGTGAAGATAACTTCGCCCAATGCTGTTCTATATAAGTTTTTCCATGCTTTTGCCATCCAAGTCGGACCATGAATACCATTGGTAACATATCCGATGTGCAATTCTTCCGGATAGAAACCTTCCCACATGTGATTGAACATAGCCTTGGTAACTTCGCCGTGTAACCAGCTTACGCCGTTCACTTCTTGTGAAACATTGGTAGCAAGAACACTCATGGAGAATTTCTCCGTCTTGTCTTCAGGATTTACTTTTCCAAGATTGATGAATTCATCCCAAGTGATTTTTAAACGTGAAGGATAGTGACCCATGTAAATCATGATGAGATCTTCACTGAATGAATCGTGCCCAGCAGGAACCGGTGTATGGGTGGTATAAAGTGTCGATGCACGAACGATTTCCAATGACTCCATAAATGTCAGGTTCATATCGTTGATAAGATACCTGAGGCGTTCAATGCCAATGAATGCAGCATGACCTTCATTGCAGTGATATAAATCAGGTTTTAATCCCACTGCTTCAATCGCTCTGATACCTCCAATTCCAAGAAACATTTCTTGTTTCAGGCGGTGTTCATTATCGCCACCGTAAAGTTCCCAAGATATTTTACGATCTTCAGGCGTATTTTTCTCAAAATCAGTTTCAAGCAAATACAGGGGAGTTCTTCCTACGTCCACACGCCAAATACGGGCATAAACCGTTCTACCAGGAAATGCTACCTGAACATCGATCTGGTTTCCTGCTTCATCCAATACGGGATTGATGGGTAAATTTGAATAATTTTGCGCTTCATAAGTAACCAATTGCTCACCGGTTAATGATAACTGTTGCGTAAAGTATCCATATTTATAGAGGAATCCAATACCAAACATGTCTATATTTACATCGCTGGCTTCTTTCAGATAATCACCCGCCAAAATACCCAAACCTCCTGAGAATATTTTCAAGGTATCCGACAGTCCAAATTCCATGCTGAAATAGGCGATTCTTGGTGCTATTCGCTTATCTTTTTCAGCCATGTATTTTTTGAACTTTGAATAAACCTGATTGAACTGATAGATGAATTGCTGATCGTTTTGCAAATCTGTAAATCGTTCTAAAGAAGTTTCCTTAATCAATACGATCGGATTTCCCAAAGTGGATGCCCAAAGATCTTTATCAACATACTCAAAGAGTTCAATGGCTTCGTAATTCCAACACCACCAGAGGTTTCTCGAAATTTCATCCAAGCCTTTGAATAAATCAGGCAATTTGGATTGTACCATGACACTTTTCCAAACCGGTTTGTTGGATTTGTATTCCTTTTTGGTAATAAAATGCTCTGTTTGAATCGTAGATCGAAGTTTATCTGCCCTAAGCGGAATTTTTTCCAATGCAATGTGGAAAGCTTCTTTATAATATCGGATGAGATTTTTCCAAAGCGCAATTCTTGAAATTGTGAAAGCATTTTCCCTTGCTCTTTGTTGGTCATAATCAGACTTATGAGTCCAAGCAACAATTCTTTCAACAATATTTTTGATCAGTGTTTCGTCTTTTCCGACTTTTCTTTCCAAAACATCGATACCGTCATTGACCTGAACCAGTTCGCGATTTACCCACATTCCAATACCAGCCAAATTGGTCGTTACGGTAGGAATATGAAAGGCCAAGCTTTCGAGGGGAGTGTAACCCCATGGTTCATAGTAGGAAGGGAAAATGGTTAAGTCCATTCCGATTAGTATATCGTAGTATCCCATGTTAAAAATACCATCATTGCCATCCAGATAACAAGGGGCATAAATGATTTTAACTCTGCTTTCTGCGGTATTTTCTAAATTTACATTTTTGCATTCATTCAGGATTTGATCATATTCTCTTTCATGCAATCCGTGTGTAAGATATTTATTCCATTTGTCCTGATTTACCTGAATATCCTTGCCTTGAAGTTTTTCCATCAAATCTCTGCGTGGACCGTAGTTATTTGCAGGAACGAGTATCAATGCAATAACATCTTTTTTCAGATTGTCCCTTTTTTGCAGTTCACCCAAAGATTGAATAAATATGTCAATCCCTTTATTTCTGAATTCATACCTTCCGCTATTGGCAATTAAAACTGCATCTTGTGATATTTCTTCACCAAACATTGCCTGTGCAACTTCCAAAATTCTTTTTCTGGCGTCTTTTCTTTTGGTTTCGAATTCTGCGTCTTGAGGAACAAAGTTGTCTTCAAATCCATTGGGAGTAACAACGTCAACCTTTTTTTCGAGGAATTGTTCACATTCTTTGGCCGTAATTTCGCTCACGGTTGTGAAGCAGTCGGCATTTTGAGCACTGCATTTTTCCAAAGATTGTTTTGCAACTACGTTTAATTCTCTTGCTTTAGCGTCTCCATTGTATTCTTTTAGTTTTGAATAGAGTTCTTGTCCGTTTCCTGCAATGGAGCGACCAACAATCGTTGCATGCGTTGTAAACAAAGTAGCAACCTGGGGAGCATTTTGTTTTAGGTACAAAACTCCTGCTCCTGTCATCCATTCGTGAAAATGAGCAACTACTTTATCGCGAATAGTCAGATTATAACTGCAGAAGCTGTCAATTACTTTTCCAGCGGCATATCCAAAAATAGCCGATTCCACATAATCTCGCTGACCTGATATGGAATCTAATCCATATTTTTCCCAAAATGTTTTAAAAATTTGATCTTTTTGTGGCACAAAAGCCGAAAAATCGATCAGGATTACGATCGGATTACCTACAATTTTCCATCTTCCGACTTTTATTCGCAATCCTTCTTCCTGCGCTGAATTTCTCCAGGTACGGAATAAATTTGGATCCTCTAAGAAAACAGGATTTTTCTGAGTTTCACGCCATAAATCTGGACCTACTAAAATAAAATTGTCTTTGAATTCAGAAACAAGATTCAGAGCTTTTGTGGCAACAACCGTATTGATTCCGCCAACTTTGTTGCAAATCTCCCAACTTACTTCAAAAATAAATTCTGGGGTCAGTAGCTTTTCGTTCATAAATTTGAATATTTGTGATTATAGAATCCCGTTGTAATTATTATTGATTCAGAACTCTTTGAATTTCGATTTTCGACTTTTTGAAGATTTGTAAATATAGTAAATTTTTGTAATACAATTTTAATTCTACATTAATTGTTATATATCATTCTAAAATAATGAGTTATAATGGATTTTTATTCAATAGATCTTGCATATAACAGTTAATCAAATAATTAACAATTCAAACCTTTAATTCATTTTAATAATTAAATTTGCATCCTTTGTCCTTAAAAATTGTTTAATATCATATTAAAGTTAGAATAATAACGTTAATTACAGACAGTTTTGATCGCAATATATTTTTGAAATTATAAAAAAGAAAAATGGATCATTTCGAATTGTTGAATAAAATCAATTCACCCCAGGATTTAAAAAATTTTAAAGAATCGGATCTTTTGGCAATATGTCAGGAACTGAGAAATTTCATTATTGAGGAGGTTTCTAAAAATCCGGCACATTTTGGCGCAAGTCTGGGAGTTGTTGAACTTACTGTTGCGTTGCATTATGTCTTTAATTCACCGATAGATAAAATTGTTTGGGATGTTGGGCATCAGGCTTATGGCCATAAAATTCTCACAGGACGAAGAGATATTTTTCATACAAATCGAAAATATGGCGGCATTAGTGGATTTCCTAAACGCAGCGAGAACGAACATGATATTTTTGGGGTTGGTCATTCTTCCACTTCCATTTCGGCTGCATTAGGTTTGGCTACAGCATCTAAGCTTTCTGGAAATTCTACTTCTCAGGTGATTGCCGTTATTGGAGACGGTTCGCTTACTGGCGGTTTGGCTTTTGAAGGACTCAATAATGCCGGAATGATGCATAGCAATTTATTGGTAATCCTCAATGATAATCATATATCCATTGATGGAAATGTTGGGGCTTTGAGTGAATACCTAATTGATATAACAACTTCCAAAACCTATAATAAATTAAAAGAAGATGTTTGGAATTGGTTGAGCAAAATCAAAAGATTTGGCCCAAATACCAGAGATTTTATAGCAAAAATTGAGAATGGAGTAAAATCTGTTTTGTTAAGACAAAGTAATTTATTTGAGTCTTTAAATTTCAGGTATTTTGGTCCCGTTGACGGGCATGACATCAGTCATCTGGTTCATATTTTAAAAGATCTTAAGGATATTCCTGGACCAAAGTTATTGCATATAAATACGGTTAAAGGAAAAGGCTTTAAATTTGCTGAAAAGAATCAAACTCTTTGGCATGCTACTTCATCACCTTTTGATACTATTACCGGAGAAAAAACCATTAAAGAATCTGATAGCCCCAAACCTCCTAAATATCAGGATGTATTTGGTCACACCTTGGTTGAATTGGCCGAAAAAAATGATAAAATTGTAGGTATTACTCCGGCTATGCCTTCGGGTTGTTCTATGACCTTTTTGATGAAAAAATTTCCTCACAGAGCTTTTGATGTAGGAATTGCAGAACAGCATGCGGTTACTTTTTCAGCGGGTATGGCTGCCAATGGTTATGTTCCTTTTTGCAATATTTATTCTTCTTTTATTCAAAGAGCTTACGATCAAATTATTCATGATGTTGCTTTACAAAATTTACCTGTAGTTTTTTGCATAGATCGTGCCGGATTGGTTGGGCCAGACGGAGCAACCCATCATGGTGTTTATGATTTGTCTTTTCTTAGACCTATCCCAGGTATCACGATTTCTTCCCCCATGAATGAAATTGAGTTACGCAATTTGATGTTTACCGCTCAATTGAAAGGAAAAGGGCCTTTTGTCATCCGTTATCCAAGGGGCAATGGCGAGTTTATTGATTGGATGCAGCCTTTTAAAGAAATAGAAATAGGCAAAGCCCAAATCATTCAGGAAGGCTTGGATATCGCATTTCTAACCTTGGGGCCTCTGGGGAATCGGGTAAAAGCCATTTCGGAAAAACTATTCCAGAGTGGATTAAAACCAGCGCATGTAAATATGCTATTTCTGAAACCTTTAGACGAAACTGTGCTACACAAAATTTTTAAAAATTTCAAATTAGTTGTAAGCATTGAAGATAATTCGATTGTAGGGGGATTAGGGACGGCCATTACCGAATTTATGGTCGAGAACAATTATCATTCTCAGATTATCAAATTGGGAATTCCTGATAGATTTATAGAACATGGTTCCGTTCCTGAATTGCAGCGGGAATGCGAGTTAGATATTGACGCTATCGTTAATAAAGTACTGGAAGCATGGAACAAGTCCCACAAAGTACAACAGAAAATCATGCAAGCCTTTTAACTTGACTCTCAGGTAAAAGGGTCATACGTTGAAAATCAAAAGGTTCAATTAGGAGAATGCCGGGTTTCAGGCCCACTTCTAATTTTCCAAATCGATTTTCGATTCCGAGTGCTCTTGCACCGCCCAAGCATGCCCACGTCAATACGTTTGCAAAATTTTGCTCCGGGCAAGATTCCAATATTTGCCTTATTTCGGCCAAGATAGAAAGCTTTCTGTTTGATGTTAAGCCATCTGTGCCAATACAAATATTGGAGCTTTTGCTGGCCAATAATTTTATATCCGGGAGTTTTTTCTCAATGAACAAATTAGCTTGTGGACAGAGCACAAAAAAATGTTCAGGATTATGGTTTTGAAAACATTCGACGTCCTTTTCCGTTGCATGAGTGTTGTGTACAAAAAAGCCCCGGGTTTTTGGCAGAAATGGAAGAATACTTTCAGAACATGATTTTTGCTCAAAAATTAAGTCATCCAAACTGATGCCATACCGCTGGAAAGTGTCTGAAATGCTTCCCGATCTATTCCTGAATAGCTCATTTTCGGATTGTCCTTCCAAAAAATGGATAGAAAAAAATGATTTTTCTTGCTCTATAAATTCTTTCATCATCTGAAGAAGTTCGCGCGACATAGAGTAAGGTGCATGATGGCTTAGGCTTGCGCGAATTCCCTTCTTTTTAGCAGTTTCCAGAAGATTTTTTCCTTTCTCTAATTCTTGAAAAGCTTTCTGCGAATACACATTAAAAATTTCGACAAATGTATGATATTCGATGCTGGAAAAAGACTTGGTTTCGAAGCTTGCATCTGAGTTCGAAATATCAGCTACTGCAACGATTCCTTCGTGCCACATTTGTGAATCTGCCAAATGAATCGCATTTTGAATTTCGGTATCACTATGGTTTTTTGTTTTGCAAATCATTTGTTCAAGAAAATCGGCCAGATCTTCCGATTCGCTGAATTTATTTTTCAGATGCGACAATTCCAAATGGCAATGTGCATTCACAAAGCCTGGCACAATGACACCGCCATAAAACTCCAGACTTTCAGACTCTGCAAGCTTACCGTCGGTTTCAATAAGATTAAGGATTGTTCCATCCTCATCAAGTTCTATAATTCCCCGTTTCATCGGAGCCGAAAGGAGGGGAAAAATATACTGCGCTGAAATTCGTCTCATAAAAATAAAATATTGATTTACAGTATGCTGATTAAACAAAGATAGTAATTCTGAAAATAAATAAAAAAAATTTTTATATAGTAAAAAAATTCCTACTTTTGCAGCCCATTTTATGTTTTATTCAACAATTATTCATTTAAAAAACAGTTATTTATGCCTGTACGTATTAGGTTGGCAAGGCACGGTAAAAAAGGAAAACCGTTCTATCACATAGTGATAGCAGATAGCAGGGCGCCACGGGATGGTAAATTTATTGAACGAGTAGGATCTTATAATCCGAACACCAATCCTGCTACTATCGTCTTGAATTTTAAAAAAGCCCTAAGTTGGCTTCAAAAAGGCGCCCAACCCTCGGAAACATGCAAGAATATCCTATCTGACGAAGGAGTTCTGATGAAAAACCATTTAATCAATGGTATGAAAAAAGGAGCTTTAACAGAAGAACAAGTTGAAACTAAATTCCTTACATGGAAGGAACAAAAAATGTCTAAACTGAGTTCCAGCACAGATAAGCTTTCTAAAAAAACTCAAGATGAGTTGACAAAGAAGATGAATGCTGAAACAAAAGCCAAAGAAGCAAAAGCAGAGGCTATTAGGAAGAAGAAAGAAGCAGCTCAGAAAGCGAATGAACCAGTCGTAGCGGAAGAAAATCAGACCGTTGCAGAGGATCAAACTACTGAGGCTTAATCAAATTGTTTTGACCGCTAAAATTCTATCTTTTTGGCGGTCTTTTTTTGAATAATTATGATGGATACAGATCTTGTATTGCTGGGAAAAATTGTCAAAACTCATGGAATTCAAGGAGGGGTAATTCTTAAAATAGACAGCTCTTTCCCTGAATATATCGAAATTGACAATCTTTCGGAGGCGTTTCAATTTTCTTTTTCAATTTTCATCGATGGTGGACACGTTCCATTTTTTCCTTCCCAAAATTTTCCCACAAGCATTCGTTTTCAAAATACTCATCACCTGATCATCTATTTCGATACTATACATAATGAAACCTTAGCAAAGACTTTAATTCATCATCAAGTATATATTGATCGAAACCGCTTATCCGATGAAGAGGTTGTAGAAGATCAAGATATTGATTACAAAAGTTATACGATTACAGATATCAATTTTGGATACGTTGGGGTCGTTTCACAATTGTTGAATTATTCTGGCAATCTGCTTTTTGAAGTTTTCAATGGTGATACAGAAATTTTAGTACCTGCAAATAGCGCTGTAATTCAAAGCATTGACGATTTATCAAAGACAATTCTTGTTGACACACCCGAAGGACTTATTGAGCTTTACCTTGACAAAAGTGAATAGTTTCCGTTTTCTTTCCTAATTTTTATTGCCCTCAGAAATGTAAATGTTATCTCGTTTTTAGTATTTCCCAAAACACTTCCAATTAAATACCATTTTTTTGTATTTAATCGCAAAAAACTCATTTTTAGGCAAGTACAATTGTAATTTTGTTTACAAATTTATGTAAACAGCAGTTTAATAAAGTGTATTCGTATATTGAAAATTGTATTCATTGTATGTATCGAATGTTAAACTAAAATTTACAAAAAGCCATAAAAAAACTTAAAGAATTACTTAATAAATATGATTTAAAAAACAGGATAACAGATATATATAAATATATAATATGTTATTTGTAAATAAAATAAATAGGTATAAAATTAATTGTTATTTCTAGGCTTTGCTAAGCATTGTTGTAAAAAAGGCTGTTTACTTTATATAAAGAACTAAAAAATAGTATTTAAAGAAAAGTAAACATGTATTAATTTGCTTGATGTTAATTTTGATAAAAACTGGAAGTGTATTATGTATAGTAGTTTGAATGAAATTCTTTTTGAAAAGGAAAAATGCAGTTCTTTTCGAAAAGGAGATGAAATTTTTTTTTATTTAAAATGTTTCCATAAATTTGAAATGATAATTTTGGTTCAGTATAAACATGGCAGGGTAGGGGAGAAGAGCTGTCTGAAGCAATCTGAATTTGCGACCAACAGCATTTTTTCATTATGACATCTGAACGTTTTGAAATATTAGGATTCTTAATTTTTCAAGGAAGATTTTCGAAAAAATGTAACATCTGATAATTAATACTTGAAAGTGGTTGATTTTCTAACTTCAATTCCAATGATTGCAAAAAGTGAATTTTTACACATGAAAAAGCATCTATTTTTACCTTTTATTTTTGCCGTTGTCCTTATTGCATGTAAATCTCAATCGGGTAAACCAACAGACGAAATCGTCCAAGAGATAATCGATGCCAAAGACTTGAAAGTTGAAAAGCCCGATGTTCCTTGTATGGGTGTTCAATATAATGTAGATGGTGATGAAATTCGAATGGCTTTTGTAGAAAGCGGTATGGGCGATGGCGGGGAAGACCTTGTTTACTATTTTTCTGAAGGAAAAATGATTTTTGTCAAAGCACACTCCTTTTTTGAAAGCTACACCGAATCTGCAGATACTGCACAAGAAATGCACACTGTTACGATGGAAAATTACAACAATTACTATTTTGAGAATGATAAACTTGTAAGTTGTTTTAAACTGGATGCTAAAAACAATATGAAAGCCGAAAAAGTGGACATCAAGGACAAGGAGCAACAGAAATGGGAAACGATTTTGGTAGAACAATCAAAAAAGTTGCTTGAAGCATACAAGAATAAAAATTTCAATATTTTATGTGATTAAACCGAAGACCATAATTTCCAGAAGTGAAACCTGTATTTATAAAATTGGCTTAAATAGCGAATAATCACGTAATTTTCAAACCCTAAATAAACAATATATGAAAAATTTTAAATTAATTCTGATGCTTGCGCTTGCGCTTGCCGTAATCTTTTTTGCTTGTAATTCAAAGCAAAGTAAATCCACCGATGATATTGTTAAAGAAATAGACAATGCAAAGGATTATAAATTAGATTCTTCATCGGCAATAAATACTCTTACAACCTATTTCATGAAAGGTGATGAGGTTGTTAAGGTATTTACTTCCGGAGGTGGTGCAGAGGGCGGCTCTGAAGTTTATTTTTATTATTCAGAAGGTAAGCTTATTCATATAAATGAATCATTTGCATACAGAGATATGATGAGTGAGGAAGGAATAGAAGAAGCGGAAGACAATAAATTTTATTTTGAAAACGAAAAAATAGTGAACTGGTTGCAAAAGGATAAAAAAAATCAATGGGTGAAAGTAGAAAATGCTGCTAAAATAAAAGAAAGAGAGTCTCAACTTATTGATTTTTCAAAAAGTGTTTTGGCCGATAGAGGTACGCATACTCAATAGGTATCGACTATGAAAACTTGGCAATCTAAGCCAACTTACTTTTTATTACGGTATTCGTTTACAGGTAGCACACTAGATTTGGGAGTTTGATTGAAGAATCTATTCTTATGAATATGTCTGATTCTTGTGTGCCTGTTTTTAATGATCAAAGTTAAGTATTTAAGTATCAATAAAATATAATGATCCAAGTGCAAACGATCCAGCGGATTTGCGGAAAAATTAAATGTTTATATTGGTCTCGAAATGATTTATCAATGTTTTCCATTACTAAAATAGGCTTAAATAGTGAATAAACATGTAATTTTCAAACCCTAAATATTCAATATATGAGAAATTTTCAATTATTTCTGATGATTCCGCTTGCGCTTGCGGTAATCTTTTTTGCTTGTAATTCAAAGCAAAGTAAATCCACCGATGATATTGTTAAAGAAATAGACAATGCAAAGGATTATAAATTAGATTCTTCATTGGCATTCAATTCCCTTACCACCTATTTCATGAAAGGTGATGAGGTTGTTAAGGTTTTCAATTCCCATGGTGGTTCAAAGGGCGGCGGTGAGTTTTACTTCTATTATACAGAAGGTAAGCTCATTCATATAAATGAATCATCTAAATACAGAGATATGATGAGTGAGGAAGGAGTAGAAGCGGAAGACAATAAATTTTATTTTGAAAACGAAAAATTAGTGAATTGGTTGCAAAAGGATAAAAAAAATCAATGGGTGAAAGTTGAAGATGCTGCTAAAATAAAAGAAAGAGAGTCGCATCTTATTGATTTTTCAAAAAGTGTTTTGGCAGATAGAGGTACGCATGCCGAATAGGTATCGTTTATGAAACTTGGCAATCTAAGCCAACTTACTTTTTATTGCGGTATTCGTTTACAGGTAGCACACTAGATTTGCGACTTTGATTGAAGAATCTATTCTTATGAATATGTCTGATTCTTGTGTGCCTGTTTTTAATGATGAAAGTTAAGTATTTAATTATCAATAAAATATAATGATCCAAGTGCAGACGATCCAGCGGATTTACGGAAAAATTAAATGTTTATATTGGTCTCGAAATGATTTATCAATGTTTTCCATTGTCAAATCATAAAGCTCGGGCAAATCTATAATGATAAATTTGGAAAATTCACTTTCTAAAATATTATCGCTGGAGTTCACTTTTATATCGGTTTCATCTTCATTTTTTCCAACCATTTGGATGAATCTCACTTTTTCCGAATTGTACAAATTGTTCGTGAAAACGATGAATATTTCTCTCATACTATACCTATTCACCAAATCCTGAAAGATAGATTGTTGGCTTATTTTCACAACAATGTAATGGCAGTTCCTCTTTGGAAGATTATCGTCGAAGCGTATAACAATCAATTTACAATTTCCTGTTTCCCCTGATTCTTTAAGAGCTTGTATTCCTATTTCTATTTCTTCTATGGCCGTACCTTCGTATCCATTTTTCTTCATATTTAGAATTCTAATTTCATTTTTTAAAATAGATGAAAGAAACTTTTCCAAGAGTTTTTCATCCGTTTGTAGAATTTCTAATAAGCTTGGTTTGTTTATATTCTCCATAACAGATAGTTTTTAGCAATACATAAATTAATTAAATGGTTAAGTTTTACTCGTAATCCTGATTCATTTACAATTATAGGGTTTTTGGTATTCTTTAATTTGGTACATAACTCTATCGTATGCAAATATAAAATATTCTTTTGAAATTTGCTAAATAAAAAATCTGATTTCTGAAGTTTTTGGAAAAAGGATTTTGATTATTCGGTTTGGGGCTTTTCTACCTATATAAAAATAAAAAGGCTGCGGTTGAGCGCAGCCTCTTTTGTATATTGAAAAACAGAATTACATCATTCCGTCCATGCCACCATGCATGTGACCACCGCCACCCATAGGAGCTTTATCATCTTTCTTTTCAGCAATGATGCATTCAGTTGTTAGAAGCATGCCAGCTACAGAAGCAGCATTTTCTAAAGCAACACGAGCAACTTTGGTTGGATCAATAACACCAGCAGCAAATAAGTTTTCATATTTGTCTGTACGTGCATTGTAACCGAAATCGTCTTTTTCTGTTTTGATTCTTTGAACAATAACAGAACCTTCAAGACCTGCATTGTTTACAATTTGTCTGAGGGGTTCTTCCAAAGCGCGTTTAACAATTTCGATACCGATTGTTTCGTCTTCGTTGTCACCGGTCATACCTTCAAGTGTAGCAATAGCTCTGATATAGCCAACGCCACCACCCGGGATAATACCTTCTTCAACTGCAGCACGAGTAGCACTCAAAGCATCGTCAACGCGATCTTTCTTTTCTTTCATTTCAACTTCGGTAGCAGCACCGATATAAAGAACTGCAACACCACCCGCCAATTTGGCAAGTCTTTCTTGAAGTTTTTCACGATCATAGTCAGAAGTTGTGCTTTCGATTTGAGCTTTGATTTGTTTTACGCGAGCTTCGATATTTTTCTTTTCTCCACCGCCATTTACAATGATTGTGTTGTCTTTGTCAATTGTAACTTTTTCGGCCTTACCTAACATATCCAAAGAAGCAGTTTCAATTTTCAAACCTTTTTCCTCGGTAATAACAGTACCACCTGTCAGGATAGCAATATCTTCGAGCATTTCTTTTCTTCTGTCGCCAAATCCTGGAGCTTTTACTGCAGCTACTCTTAACGATCCGCGTAGTTTGTTAACAACCAATGTGGCAAGAGCTTCGCCTTCTACCTCTTCAGAAATGATCAACAATGGACGTCCACTTTGAAGAGTCATTTCAAGAATAGGCATAAGATCTTTCATCGATGATATTTTCTTGTCATGAAGCAAGATGAATGGATTCTCAAGAACCGCTTCCATGTTTTCAGGATCCGTAACAAAGTATGGAGAAATATATCCTCTATCAAATTGCATCCCTTCAACGATTTCTACAGTTGTGTCTGTTCCTTTAGCTTCTTCAACAGTAATAACACCTTCTTTATGAACTTTGCCCATAGCTTGTGCGATCAAAGCGCCAATTGCAATGTCGTTGTTCGCTGAAATTCTGGCAACTTGTTCAATTTTTGTATTATCATCGCCAATGGATTGTGACATTTTTTTAAGATGCTCAACAACTCTGATTACAGCTTTTTCAATACCTCTTTTCAAGTCCATTGGGTTTGCACCTGCTGTAACATTTTTCAAACCAACGGTATATATTGATTGTGCAAGAACAGTAGCGGTTGTTGTTCCATCACCAGCATCATCAGATGTTTTTGAAGCAGCGATTTTAACAAGCTGAGCGCCCATATTTTCATAAGGGTCAGCCAGTTCAATTTCTTTTGCAACAGTAACACCATCTTTGGTAACATGGGGTGAACCGAATTTTTTATCGATAACAACATTACGTCCTTTGGGTCCTAAGGTTACTTTTACTGCATTCGCCAAGGCGTCCACACCTTTTTTAATTGCGTCACGTGCTTCTACCTCAAATTTTATTTCCTTTGCCATTTTTATAAGATTTAAATTTTATTTTACATTTCGAAAATTAGATGACAGCCAAGATGTCATTTTGTTTCATGATCAAATAGTTTTTGCTATCGATCGTGATTTCTGTGCCGGAATACTTTCCGTACAATACAACATCACCAATTTTAACTTCCATTACAACATCTTTTGTTCCTTGACCAACTGCTACGATTGTACCTTTTTGGGGTTTTTCTTGTGCTGAATCAGGAATGATTAAGCCGCTGGCTGTTTTGACCTCAGCAGCTTGAGGCTCAATGACCACTCTATCAGCTAAGGGTTTAATTTTAATTTCTGCCATGTTTCACGAATATTTAGGTTTGTTATTTATTTAATTCACTCAATTGCCCACTTGACAGAATTTATGCCAAAACCAATTCAGTCAGTCTTTAGCCAAAAATGGTGGACAATTTTACATGTTTTCTACTTCGAAGTATGGAACATTGTTATAGTCAGGATAAAAAAAAAGTCAGATTGTGACAATCTGACATTTTTTTGTTTAAATCTTCGAAAAGATTATTTCGTCGTTTCTGTGGTAGTTGCTGGATTTTTGCTTGGATCTTGAGGCATATTCTGTGATGCGTCAGGATTTGGAGCAATTTCCGTTAAGCGACTTTGAGGACCTTTATTTTCAGGTCTGGAAATGGTCATACTTGAAAAAACACAAAGTACAACCAAAGCAATTGCCAAGACCCAGGTAGCTTTTTCAAGATAGTCTGTTGTTTTTTTCACACCTAAAATTTGGTTCGACGATGCAAATGTCGAAGTCAACCCCCCACCTTTTGAGTTTTGTACCAGTACAATCAATATTAAAAGTAAGCTGGTAATGATGATCAATGCTGCAATGATAACGTTCATTTCTAAAAAATCTAAAGTTAAATTTATTGTTAATCAGTCTTTTGTGTTTTCTTTTTAAACCTTATTCGGTTTTTTTTTCCTCCATGAGTGTTTTTAAGTTCTCTATTTCGGCTGCAAAATAAGTACTTTTTTCTGGAATTTTCAAACTTAATTTTTCATAAGCTTCCATGGCTCTTTTATAGTGACCTTGTTTGATATAGATTTTGGCCAAAGTTTCGGTTACAATGTCTAAATCATCTTCTATACTTTTTTTCGAAACATCTTCTTTTTTTGTTTGACTTTTATCGCTGCTTCGAATCGGTTCTATAACATCCGTTTTTTTTATAAAATTAGAAATCAGCTCTTTTTGTTTTTTATTGACCTTGGGTTCTGTTTTTATCGTATTTTCCGAAGAAGTGTTTTCTTTGGGGGTCTTTTTGTTTGCTTTGTGTGCTGCAACCTGCTTTAAAATCTGATCGGCAATTGTTTGAGAATCTGAAGGATCAACAACTTCTTCTTTCGGGGTTTCTTGTGTATCGCTAAGGATTTTATCCACTTCTTTGGTTACAATTACTTCGGGAGTATTCGTATTTTCAGTAGATGAAGAGTTTTCATTATTATCCTCAAGGAACTCCATCAGATCATCGTCTTTTTCGGATTTTGTATTTTGTTGTTCATTATTTTCAAGAACCAACGTATTCTTTTCTGCTTCAAGTTTTTCCTGTTCTATCCTTTGAGCTTCTAATTGCTCTTTTTCGAAAATTTCTTGTTCTCTTTTCTTCGATTCAAGATATTCATTTTCTTGTCGTTCCTGTTCCCTTTTTTCCTCAGCAAGCTTTTCTTCAATTTCCTTCTCTGCTTTTAATTTTTCTAATCTATCAGTTTCCTGCTTTTCCTTTTCAATTTGTTCTCTTTCCGCTTGAATTCTTTCTTCTTCTTGCTTCTTTTCTAATTCCTTATCTGACTTGATTTTATCTCTCTCTTCTCTTTCTTTTTTTATGAATGCTTCTATTTCAGACCGTTTCCTTTCTTCGGCTTCTGTTTTTTCTATTTCAGCCTGTTTTTTTTGCTGTGCATCGCGTATTTTATTTTCTTTTTCTTCTATTTCCTTAAGCTTATCCGCTTCATTTCTTTTCTCTTCTTCCAAACGGGTTCTTTCTTCTTCAGCTATACGCTCTAATTCTTTCCGTTTTGTTTCTTCTTGTAAATGTTTCTCTTCAAGTTCTTTTTTCTTGATGGCTTCTGCTTCTTTCGTTTTCTCATCAGATTGTTCGCTTTCTTCTTGTTTTAATAGCAAATCTTCATAAGAAAAGCTCTCTTTTGTATGTTTTTTTCCAAAAGAAATATCAATTACTTCTTCTTCTGTTTCACAATCTTCTGTTTCATGGACGGAGCGGATCAATTTTCTGTGACCGGAATTCTGAATATCTTCTGAAATTTCTTTTTCAATAATGTTTCTGTCGAAGATTATATCATAAAGCTTGCTTCTATCAGTAATGTAGGCACTACTAAGCTGACTTGAAAGTTGAAATGAATTTACGATTTCTTTCGTAATTCTTAAGTTCTTAATCAGAAGTAGGTGCGCTGTTTGAAAATAAGGAAATTCATTGATCAGTGTTTGCAACTCAGTAATACTGTGGCTATCCAGTAAATCTGGATGCTGCAGGTAGTTTAGAATTCCTGTTTTATTAATCATATTGCTAATGATTTTATATTGAATTGTGAATATGCTTATTACATGCCAAAAATAATAAAAACTTCATTGACTATGAAAAAATATTATGATTTTGTTGAAAACATTTCAACAAATTTATAAGCTACAAGCATTTGAAGAATAAAATCAGGAATTGTTCATGATTGTTTTCTACCAATTGGTTACTGATTTTACAAATATATCTTCAACAATCAAAGTAACAATTTCTTCATTTAGCTGATTTTCAACATATTTAATGTCTTTTCCTACTGGATAGTCTGCATATCTGGAAAAATCAGTTTCATAACTTGCCTTTGGGTCTTTGCTGTTTGTAAATTTCACAGAAATCGTAATAGTCAATCTGTTTGAAGCAGGTTTATCATCTGCTTGTATTCCCATGGGGCGTGTTTCATAACCTTTAATAACACCTTCGAAAGTTAGGTGTCCATTAGAGTTTACCAAATTGAGGGATGTATTATCCAAAAATTTATCTTTCAGTTTTTCGGTAAAAAATTGACTCAATGTAGGCGAAACATAAGGCGCCCGATTGGGGAAGTATTTTACTGAAAAAGATTTAACATCTGGGGTGAGATTGATACCAGAAAAGGTGTATTGTATTTTGCAATGCGCAAAACACAAAATAAGAAAAAAGATCAAAACGCTGAACCTATACATATTTAATTAGATATTAATGTCATATTCTTTTATTTTCCTATATAGTGTTCTTTCCGAAATACCGAGTTCATCTGCTGCATTTTTCCTTTTTCCATGATGTTTTTCCAATGCCTTGCGAATGAGCTCAACTTCTTTGTTTTCCAAGGAAAGCGATTCTTCTATTAACTCTTCGGTATCCTCAATATATTCGCTTTTCTTTATGTGAGGATGATTGCTTACAATCGGCTGGGTACTTTTGGAATTTGTATATGTATGATCGAAAAATTTTTGCAAATCTGGGTTAACCTCCGAATTGCTTTTTTGGGTCATCATTTCATAGACCATATTTTTTAAATCATTGATATCTCTTTTCATATCAAAAAGAAATTTGTATATCAATTCTCTTTCAGAGCCATAAGTTCCTTTAGATTCTTCGCTTCCTGAATATACAATAGGCAATGTATTGCCTTCGTTTACGGGAAGGTATCCTTTAAGGGTGTTCGCATCAATGATTCTTGTACTTTCAATCACGGATATTTGCTCAATAACATTTTTTAATTGCCGGATGTTTCCAGGCCATCTGTATTCTATGAGAATTTCTTTTGCATCTTCGGTCAGGCTAATTGAAGGCATTCTATATTTCTCAGCAAAATCACTGGCGAATTTTCTAAATAATAGATAAATGTCTTCTTTTCTTTGATTCAAAGGCGGTATGTAAATAGGTACGGAGCTTAGGCGGTAAAAAAGATCTTCTCGGAATCTTTTTTCTTCAATGGCCTTGGGCAAATTCACGTTGGTGGCTGCAACAACCCGAACATTGCTTTTCTGTACTTTTGAAGATCCTACCCTGATAAACTCGCCCGTTTCGAGTACACGAAGCAATCTGACCTGAGTAGAAAGAGGCAACTCTGCAACTTCATCCAAGAATATGGTTCCACCATCGGCTACCTCAAAATAACCTTTTCTGCTATCGTGGGCTCCCGTGAAGGAACCTTTTTCGTGTCCAAATAATTCAGAGTCAATTGTTCCCTCAGGAATTGCTCCACAGTTCACAGCAATGAGAGTGCCATGTTTCCTGTGACTAAAATTATGGATGATTTGTGGAAATATTTCTTTCCCTGCGCCACTTTCCCCGGTGATCATAACGGCCAAATCGGTTGGTGCAACTTGTCTGGCAATATCAATTGCACGATTGAGCAAATCCGAATTCCCGATAATTCCAAACCTTTGTTTTATTGCCTGTAGATCCATGCTAAAAATTAGATGTATTGAATACTTTTCATTTTCGAAATGGAAGAATTTTATTCAATTGTTCATACTTTTGGAAAGTATGTCAAATTCTGAAAAGTCACCTGACAAAATTACATATTAATTTAGGTTTATAAAAGAAATTTTCAGAAAATATATGACTTGTTTTGAATATCAGTTCTTCTTTCATTTATTATAGTTGATAAATTCATTAATTGCAAAATAAAGTTAAATTGATTTTGATTCGAACTTAAATTTTATATTTGCCAAAATTTTGAAAAATTGGGCATAATTCGAAAACAGACAATTCAAGGTAGCATTTTCTCCTATTTGGGGGTAGCGATTGGTTTTCTTACAACTGGTCTTCTCATGCCCAAACTACTTACTACAGAACAAGTGGGACTCACTCGGGTTTTGGTTACCTATTCTTCTCTTTTGGCTATCGTTGCAAGTTTAGGATTCATGAGTTCAATATACAGGCTGTTTCCCTATTTTCGAAATCCTGAAAATAAACATAATGGAATTTTCTTCTTAACTTGCATGGTCAATCTTGTCGGTTTTATTTTGACCGTAGCGGGGGTAATTCTTTTCAAGGAATATATAATAAATGACCCTGATAATCTTAAAGTTGATTTGTTCAAAGACTATTACTATTATATCATACCATTGATATTCTTTAGTATGCTTTATTCAATGGCAGATATTTTTTTTGTTGTACTTTATAATTCTGTTATTGGAACTTTTGTGAAGGAATTTCTTCAAAGGATATTTATTTTAATAAGTATTGGATTGTACTTTTTTAAAATAATGGACTTGAATGGATTCATCATTGCCTATATTTGTGCTAACTCTCTTCCTTCAATCATTATCATTACGAAATTACTGATTGAAAGGCATTTTGATTTCAAACCTGATTTCAAATTATTAAAAAAATCTATGGTGGCTACGATGGTTTCTATGAGCGTATTTGGTTTATTGGTATCGCTTAGTAATCTTGTAATTCAATACATAGATTCTGTTATGTTGCATACGATGTTAGGATTAGAGGCGACGGGAATATATACGATCTGGTATTTTTTTGGTCAAGTGATTGTGATGCCTTCCAGATCGGTAAAAAAAATTACATCTACTATTATTTCAGAAGCATGGAAATCAAATGATTTTGAACTTATTAAGAAAGTTTATTACAAAAGTAGCTTAAATCAAGTTATTTTTGGATTGTTTTTGTTCATCCTTGTGACCTCCAATATACATAATATATTAAGAATATTGCCACCAGAATATGCGGTAGGCAAGTATGTTGTATATTTTGTCGGATTATCAAGTCTTTTCGAAATGTTGGCCGGTGTAAGTTCTGTAATCGTTAGTAATTCAAAGTATTACAAAAATGTTGCTTATTTCATTGGCTTGTTTATTGTTTTTGTAATTCTGGGAAATTTCATCTTTATTCCACTTATGGGTTTGCTCGGAACTGCCGTTGCTGCTTGCATTGCTGCATTTCTATATTGTTTGATTCGTATCTTTTTTGTTTATTATAAACTCAGAATTTTTCCATTCGACAGAAAATATATTTGGATTTTATTGATAAGTGTTTCATCTTTTTTAATTAGCAGCCTACTACCCGTTTTGGGAAATGTATGGTTAGATTTATTCATAAGGTGTGTTGTGATTTCCTTATTGTTCTGCCTTCCAATTTATTTCTTTAAAATATCGGAAGACATAAATAAATTGATTAACCAACTTTATCAGAGATTTTTTGTCAAACCAAAGTAAAATAAGAGAAAAAATCAAATTGGCAATTCTTTGAGCTTTTCCTGCTCCAATGTTTCCTGTTTCACCTCTCCTTGCTTGTGATAAATATCAATAGCTACCAAAATTGCTATGAAACCCCAAAATGGAGCCGAAGCTTTATCTGTATCCAAAAAATTATTTAGGAAGCTATGCAACAAATAGGTTATGATTCCTAACGTAAGACTTAAAGACAAGTTCCTCAGATCTTTGGATTTTGCATGCCTATATACTCTGAAACCTACAATCAAACTATAGAATGCCACCAAAATAAAAGTGAGTGAACCGAATGCTCCTTGCTCTGCTAATGGACCAAAATATTCGCTATGAGCATTTCCTCTGTCTCCCGCATTGGTTGTGATCAAGGATTTGTCTTTGCTGAGTTGAAAACGAGCATAAATAAATTGGTATGTTCCAGGTCCCCAGCCAATAAGTGGTTTTTCCTCAAACATCCTAAAGGCCGAATTCCATCGATTGATTCTCTCTAGGTTCGAATCATCTGAACGAATATTCGTTACGGATTTTAGATGCTGAACCATATCAACAGATGAATCTTGTTTATTTCGAGATACTTCTATGAATAATTGTTCCCAGTTAAACAAAACAAACAATATGATCATTAATCCGAATACTAATAAAGTTCGTAGTTTTATCCTAAACAACAAAATTAGAAATATGCCTGTAATGAAGAAAACACTCAACCATGCTGCACGAGTATAGGATAAAACTAACCCAACTAAAAAGAGCATAATTAGTGGTATGAAGAAACTTTTATAATGGTATTTATAACCTTTTTGAAAAAGAAAAGCAAAGATCACTGGTATATAAAAGGCCAAAATAGCTCCATAAGAGGTATGGTCTTTATAGAAAGGATTCATAACAAAATTAGATGCTTTTTGATCAAATAATCCAAATTCCAGATGATGGATTATGGTATAGATAATTACAGCACTAAAAGGTAATATATAAAGCCAAAGGATAAGTTTTATTTTTTTTTCGGATTTTAGAATCTGAACTGTAAGAAAATAGAAAGTTACGATAAACCAAGCTCTTGCCAAAAAGTACTTCAATGAAACAATTGGCATGGTACTCGTCAGACTTGTAATAAACATCCATCCTAAATAAAAGTAGATCAAGATGGAGATAGGATGTTGACTTATTTTTTTATCGATTCTTTCGCCAATGAGCAATTTTAATATAAAAATGAGAAATACGCCGGGTAATAAAATTTCGGTAGGAATAGAAATATCAATATTGCTTTCCTCAAGGTAGTTGCTCAATTGAACTGATAGTGGAGTGAAAAAGATGATTAGGTAAATAATCTTGTCGAATGAATAAAAATAGACATAAAGGACAATTAAAGCAATCGGTATGAGACATATAATGTATGAGTTTGATATAATCGCAATAGAATTTGCAATAATGAAAATTCCAATTACGATATAAAAACAAATTTTTGCATTCAAATTCTCGATACCTTTTGTAATATTCTTATTTATTTGCTGAGGAATCATTTCAATTAAAATTATGCTTGGGATAAGGTTTCATTTATTTTTTTTTCAGAAATAAGCTTCCTTTTTTCAAGAAAAGCAAAATATGAAAATGCCAATAAAAGCGCAGATAGCTCCATGATTACTAAAATCAGGAGTCTGTTAGGCCAGAATGGTGAGTTGCTCGGTAAGGCTTCTGAAACTACTACGAAATACTTCGTAGTTTTTTCAATTTCTCCCGTGTAGAAATTTTTCTTTACCAACAAATCTGTCAAAATGTCTAAGTGTGCACCTAATATACTATCATTTATTTTATTATTGATTTCTTCGTATTCACTCGATTTTAATAAATTGATATTGGATTCCTTTCGATAACCTTTTATCAAAGAATTTTTAAGTGATGATTCTGCAATGGAATCTATTTCTTTTTTTTCGATACGAATTTTTAGCTCGTTAAGGTTAAATGCATCAATAGCAATATTTCTGTGGGACAAAGCGACTTTTTCGTTAAAATATTTCAAAATAGAATCAATTATCGCAACACTAGATTCCGGTTGATATGAGAGAACCGAAATTCGGATGGTACCCATACCAGTAAGCCCTATTTTAATATGCTTCGCCAATTCATTTACTTTTTCTGCATTTATTTCTGTGGGTTTAATCCCAAATATAGTATCAATCAGAAAATTCTTAAGTATTCGAACTTTTAAGTCTGTTGAATTTAGAGTTTGGTACATTTGCTCACAAAGATTTTCATCTGCATAATCGTAGATATTTGCCGGATACACAATAGAAGTGGATTTGTATAATGGTTTTGTTATTCTTTTAGAACTTGCTATTAATGAAACTATTGCCGTAAATATAGCTATAAATAATAGTTTATAGTTAGTTCTAATGAATATCCTTACCAGCAAAACATTATTGAAATACATGATATTCAATATTACTCGGGGTTTGTTCTGAGGTCATTATTCTTTTGAGCGGTTTGACTTCTTCTAAATTCAGTATATATGTCTTTTGCAAGGAAAATAAATATCGCAAAAATTAACGTTGATAATGTAGATGACAATACAATTAACCAACGAATAGGGTAGGCTTTCTTTTCTGCTTTATAAGCTTTGTTCACCACAATTTTATGAGGAACAAATTGTTCTGCATCTATTCTGGCCTCTTCACATTTCGAGGCAACAATTGTAAGCTGTTCAACCTGTTTGCTGATAAGTATCATAAGAGTATTATATGAAATACCGTATTTTGATAGTATTTTAATTTTCTCTTCCAATTTTGTAACATTAACATTACCTTTTGAGAGAGCTATTGCATATTGCTCATTAAATACCTCTGATTGACTGTTATAATCATTTACTCCCATCTTGGTTATTTTGTTCAATGAATCTCTATTATTCTGAAGCTCTGATAGAAGTTTATTGTAGGATTTTTCTGACAATTCAAAGATCTTTTTTGCTCTGTCCTTTTCAATCTCATTCATAATAGTATCCATAATCTCAGATATTGAGTTAGCAATATCCGCCGCAAGCTGAGGGTTTTTATCCAGAACTTCAATTTTTATTGACATATATTCTGTTCTGGAACAATTAATGTTTTTATCATATTGAGTCATGAGATTGGTTCGCGGATATGAGCTATTGGGGTCAATTTCATAGTGTTTCATTAAATCAAATTTCTGAATAATTCTGTTTTTCAAGTTTTCAGAATTTAATACTTGAAGTACTTGCTCCACCTCTTCTTCTTCGCCATAAACTGCCATCGTCTTTGGGGTTGCGCTTTCCGAAAAAATCTTTTTCGCAACAGAAATTGATGGCGCTGGAAATAAAATTACATTTGATTTAAACTTTGGAGTTATCAAAAAGGATACTACAGCCGAAATAATGAATGCAGCAATTCCTATTATAAATAAATATTTGAATTTTTTCGAAATAAACAACAAGATTCCATACCCATCAAAGGTATAATTCGTATTTTCTTTATTCATTGCATTAAATAATTAAGAGTTTGTTATTCCAATAATGTTACTAAATGATTTATCCTCGATTGAATTTCCTTCAATTCAATCATTTTTTTCAATAACGTATCGTTGAAGTCTATAATCTGCTTTTTAAGTTCACGTACTTGTGATTCGAATAAGCTAAGATCGGGTCGCTTGGAAGGAGCTTCTTTCAAGGTATTTACATTTTCTTTGATAAAATACACAAAATCATATAGATATTCTTCAGCCTTTACATCAAAGGTGATGGCTGCATCCGTATCCGTATTGATATAGTTAACCTCAAATTGAAAACGGTTTGAAATGTCCTCGCTGATGATCATATTAAAACATTCGAGGAAATCCCTAAACGGAGCTCGAACATTCAAGGGTAGGTTGTAAACCTGTATATTGATTTTTGATGCCGATACTCTTTTCTTTTCTTCTGCTAAATAATACATGGTTGCGTAAAGACCACGCTTTATGACTTTCTGAGGTGGAAATTCAAATGGATTTTCATCCAGATTTACGTCCCTAAGATTATGTAATTTTGTGAAATCAATCGGAAGTCTTTTTAAGCGATTATAGCTTAAATCTAAGGAAACAAGGTTTTCCCAGTTTTCTAAATTTTGTGGCAATTCTTCAATCTCATTGAAACTAATGTCCAAAACACTCAAATCGTTCAATCTTGTAATGCTTGGAGGAAGTTTTGTAAGATAATTCCTCGCTACAAGTAAGGTTTTGAGATTCGGTAATGAACTAATTTCTAATGGTAACTCTTCTAAATTATTATAGCTAATATTTAAATACTCCAAGTTCTTTAGTCTTGCAATTTCTGCAGGTATTTCTTTTATATCTTTGTTCGAAATATCAAGCTTTTTCGTTGTCTCAACATTTAAATTTTGCAACAACTCTGTCAGATCTTGTTTATCCATAAATGAAATATTAAAATACAATAATCAATATTAAAAACACATAATTAACTGCTCCACAAAGACTTATATGTAATTGCATAAAATCAAAGCAATTTTTCTTTTCTCCCGACAAAGGTATAACTTTTATAGACAATTTCAATTTTTGATTTAAAACAAATTCGAACTATTGTAAAAAAAATTGAAGTAGAATGATATACATTTTCTTTTTAGGTAAAATTTGAAGAATGCAAAGCAAGATGAGGTTATTAAAGTAAACAGCTATTGTTAAAGTTATTATCTACAGATTATGCATTTGTAAACCATAAATATATATGAGTTTATTAATTAAATTATTACCATGATTTATTTTACAAATGTCAAAAATTACATAATTTTGCAATACAATCAACTTTCTTTTGTTTGGAAAGCCGAGAGGGTTTTGAGGTTTGAAATAAAGGCTGTCATATTCTTGCAGTCTATTCTTTTCACGCCCCTATTGAGTTCGTTTATCTTTGCGATTTGTAGCAGCGGCTTTATTTCTTTTTGTTGGCAATGATCAAATTCTTCTTTATTTTTGCCCAGTCCTTTTTTATAAAGGAGGATACCTTCTTATATACAATCAAAATTTCGCCAAACAACAATAAGGACAAAAAAATTGTTTTTATTTAAAAACTTTGAAAATGGCATCGAACGAAATAATTGATAATCTCGCAGAAAAAGAATATGAATTTGGTTTTGAGACAGATATAGAAATGAACATTTTGCCCAAAGGGCTTAATGAAGATATTATCAGAAAGATTTCTGCCTTGAAAAATGAACCTAAATTTATGCTTGAGTGGCGATTAAAGGCATATCGGTATTGGCTTGGAATGAAACTTCCTGTATGGGCGAATTTGAAGTTTAAAGAACCAGATTATCAAGCTCTGAGTTACTATGCTGCACCTAAAAAAGTTTCGAAATATAACAGTCTGGATGAGGTTGATCCTGAACTTCTAAAAACTTTTGCAAAATTGGGCGTCCCACTCGAGGAACAAAAAATTCTTGCCGGTGTAGCCATTGATGCTGTAATCGATAGTGTTTCAGTACACACCACATTTAAGGATATGCTCAAAGACCTGGGAATTATTTTTTGCTCTTTTAGCGAAGCTGTTCAAGAACATCCTGAGCTTGTTGAAAAATACATGGGATCTGTTGTTCCTTACAATGATAATTTTTTTGCTGCACTGAATTCCGCTGTTTTTACAGATGGATCCTTTGCTTATATCCCTAAGGGCGTTCGTTGTCCCGTTGAACTGTCAACCTATTTTAGAATCAATGCCGCAAATACGGGTCAGTTTGAAAGAACACTACTTATTGCTGAAGAAGGAAGCTATGTTAGCTACCTCGAAGGTTGTACTGCTCCAATGCGAGACGAAAACCAACTTCATGCTGCGGTGGTTGAGATTGTTGCACTTAAAGATGCCGAAGTAAAATATTCCACCGTTCAAAACTGGTTTCCGGGAGACAAGGCTGGTGTTGGTGGCGTTTTTAATTTTGTAACCAAAAGAGGCATTTGCAAAGAAGATAACGCAAAAATTTCCTGGACACAAATTGAAACAGGTTCTGCAATTACATGGAAATATCCCTCCGTTATTTTGAGGGGAAATAATACCATAGGGGAATTTTATTCCGTGGCTGTGACCAATAACTTTCAGCAAGCTGATACAGGCACCAAAATGATCCATATCGGAAAAAATACTCGAAGCACGATTGTCTCAAAAGGAATTTCTCTGGGAAAAAGCAATAACAGTTACAGGGGGTTAGTGAAAATAGGCAAGAACGCCGAAAACTCTCGAAATTTCTCTCAATGTGATTCATTGCTTATCGGTGAAACTTGCGGGGCGCACACTTTTCCATACATCGAAATCGAAAACAATTCTGCTATTGTGGAGCACGAAGCTACTACTTCAAAAATTTCGGAAGATCAGATTTTTTATTGCAACCAAAGGGGGCTTACTACTGAAGATGCAATAAGTTTGATTGTTAATGGATTTGCAAAAGAAGTCCTGAATAAACTCCCTATGGAATTTGCCATGGAGGCACAAAAGTTATTGGCAATTACATTAGAGGGAAGTGTAGGATAATTGATGGAAGCTCAATCAAATGAATATGAAATTATGTCACCTGTTGGCTCTTATGAGTCACTCATGGCGGCGATTCAGGCTGGTGCGGGTTCTGTTTATTTCGGTATCGGGAGTTTGAATATGCGAAGTGGATCTTCTGTCAATTTTTCTATCGATGACTTAGAAAATATTGCCGAAATTTGTCGTGAGAATCACGTTCAGTCCTACCTTACTCTCAACACAATCGTTTTCGATCAGGATTTGGATTTAATGCAGGGAATTGTTACAAAAGCAAAACAATCCGGTGTCTCGGCAATTATTGCCTCAGACATGGCTGTCATCCTTTTTGCCCGGCAAATTCAAATGGAAGTCCATATCTCCACGCAATTGAATATCACAAATTTTAGTTCCATTAAATATTATGCCCAATTTGCCGATGTGATCGTAACAGCAAGAGAACTCAAACTCGATCAAATAAAAAGTATTACAGACCAAATTCACGAATTCGATATCAGAGGGCCTTCCGGAAAATTGCTTCGGATTGAAATTTTTGTGCATGGTGCTCTATGCATGGCAGTTTCGGGGAAATGCTATTTAAGTTTACATGAAAAAGGCAATTCTGCAAATCGAGGCGCATGCTTGCAGACTTGCCGAAAAGCCTATCTCGTAACAGAAAAAGAAACAGGATATCAATTAGAAATTGACAATGAATATATCATGTCACCCAAAGATCTTTGCACCATACGTTTCTTTGATAAGGTTGTAGAATCAGGAGCCAAAGTATTTAAAATTGAAGGCAGAGCCAGACCACCTGAATACGTAAAAATTGTTACCCAATGTTATAAAGAAGCCCTTAATTCTGCTATCCAAGGTGATTTTTCAAAAGAAAAAGTTTTAGCTTGGGAACAAAAAATGAAGACCGTTTTCAACCGCGGATTTTGGGACGGATATTATTTAGGACAACCACTGGGTGAATGGAATGATGAATACGGTTCTAAATCAACCAAAATGAAAGTTTATGTTGGAAAAATTACAAATTATTTTTCCAAAATTGGTATTGCAGAAATCAAGATAGAATCCGATGAATTGAATCTACAAGATGAAATACTCATCATTGGACCTACAACCGGAGTTTACGAAGATCAGGTAAAAGAATTAAGAGTTGATTTATTGAATTCCCAAAAAGCAATCAAAGGGCAACTCGTTTCTATGCCCGTCACAAATATCGTTCGCAGATCTGACAAAGTTTATAAACTCATCGATAGAAAATGACTTTCTCAATTTTATATTATGATTGATCAAAACTACGAAAAGCAGATTGCCTTGGATTTAAGGTATCTTCGTATGGCAAAAATTTGGGCCGAAAATTCCTATTGCGTTAGGCGAAAAGTGGGTTCATTGATTGTAAAAGATAAAATGATTATTTCGGATGGTTACAATGGAACACCAGCCGGTTTTGAAAACGTTTGCGAAGACGATAACAATGTAACAAAACCTTATGTTCTTCATGCCGAAGCAAATGCAATAACAAAAGTAGCAAAATCCAACAACAGCAGCGATGGTGCAACTTTATATGTAACAGCTTCTCCTTGTTTGGAATGCGCTAAGCTTATTATTCAGGCTGGAATAATAAGAGTGGTATACGGTGAAAAGTATCATTCAGAAGATGGCCTCAATTTACTTGTCAGAGCTGGTATAGAAAATATGTATCTGGATGTAGATCAGGTTATTTAGCAAAATATTAATACAATCAATCAATGTAATACAAATTCTTTGAATTGTTAATGATAAAATTGTAATTCAAGCAGAAGTATTTAAATTTGCTTATCTTAATAACGAAGATTTTTTTTGCTTATGTATCAAAACTCAAAAAGGTCAATTTATACACCCTTAATACTTGTCATCGGTATTGTAATAGGGCTTTTTATTGGATATTTCATGACCAAGCCCTCGAAGGGAAGAAACTTTATCAATTCATCCCTGAATAAAATTGATACAATGCTGGAAATCATCGAAGCAAGCTATGTTGATAAAATTTCAAAAGAACTTCTTATTGAACAAACAATACCAGCGCTCCTGCAAAATCTTGACCCTCACTCGGTTTATATACCCCCTGAATTGGCCAGCGAATCTGATGATCCTCTCGAAGGGAGTTTCCAAGGAATTGGCATTCAATTTAACATCATCGAAGATACCATTATGATTATTGGGATAATTCAGGGTGGGCCTTCTCAAATCAAAGGAATCAGACCCGGCGATAGAATCATTAAAGTAAATGAAACCACCGTTGCAGGCAAGTCATTAGATAATGAAAAAGTTTACGCATTACTCAAAGGCATAAAAGGCTCGCATGTAAAATTAGAAATTCATCGGCAAGGCATTCCGGAATTACTCAAATTTGATATAATTCGCGACGAAATTCCGCTCCACAGTATTCAAGCAGCATTCATGATAAAAGATAACATAGGCTTCATTCGCTTAAATACCTTTTCGATCACCACCATTGATGAATTCAGGAAAAGTGTGAAAATGCTGAAGGAAAAAGGAATGAGAAAATTAATTCTGGATTTGCGCGAAAATACCGGAGGATATCTTGAATCTGCAGTGGATCTGGCTGATGAGTTTTTTGAAGATGGAAAGCTCATTGTTTACACTCAAGGAAATGCCAGACCTAAAACTGAATATTTTTCTACCGCTGGAGGGATTTGTTTAAATATCAAACTTTCAGTGATCATTGATTCTTGGTCGGCATCGGCCAGCGAAATTTTTGCAGGAGCTATTCAGGATCATGATCTTGGAACAATTATTGGCCAAAGGTCATTTGGAAAAGGACTGGTGCAACAATCCTTGCAGCAATCAGACAACTCCTTGATTAGACTTACAATTGCTCGCTATTACACACCTTCAGGAAGGTGCATACAAAAACCTTACGGAAACGAAGATGCGTATGATGAAGAAATTGATCAACGTATCAAAAATGGTGAACTTTCGAACAAAGAGAATATTAAATTCCCTGATTCTCTCAAATTTAAAACAGATAATGGACGGATTGTGTATGGTGGTGGGGGGATTATGCCCGATGTTTTTGTTCCCTCTGATTCACTTTCATATTCCTCAGATTTCCTCGAAATCCTGAAATCCGGGATCATAAATCAATTTGTTTTTTCATTCATTGATCAGAAACGAATTTTTTTATCTCAATTCAAAGATGTTTATTCTTTGAACAGATACTTGGATTCGCAGCCTATAATTCAAAATTTTAATTCTTTCAGGGAAGAAAGAAATAAAAAAACGGAGGCCAACTTAACGCAATATCACTTTAAGATTATTGAAACGCAAATAAAAGCTTTAATTGCAAGAAGTCTCCTCGATGACAATGCATATTTTATTGTTGGTCAAAAAAATGATAAAACTTTACTAAAAGCAATTGAAGTTATTTCGCAATAGTTCATATATGAGTCATTTAAAAATACTTATTTTCATTTTTTTAAGCACAATTCTGATTCAGTCTTGTCATTATTTTACAGGTACAAATAAACCCACAGCAAAAAGCGGACAGATAGATTTAACACATTGGGATTTCAATAAAAATACCTTTGCTGAATTAGATGGCGAATGGACTTTTATTTGGAACAAATTTGTCAGACCCGGCAATATAATTAGAGATGATTCGATTTATAATTGTCTTGTTCCAGGAACATGGAAAAATATTAAGGTTGAAAATGAAAGATTAAAGGGCTTTGGTTATGGCACCTACAAACTGAAAGTATTGTTAAAACCAGGGAAATTTGTATTAAGAATCCCTGCTATCAATTCTTCCTATTCTTTGTTTATTGATGATTCTCTGTATGTTTCAGTGGGTAAACCCTCTATTCAAAAAGATTTCACTCTCGCAGCCAGAATTCCAAAATATGTCTATTTTCAAACCCAAAAAAGCAATGCAGAGATTTTAATCTTTGTTGCCGATTTTGAAGTTGGTACTGGCGGAATTAATCACACCTTAAAACTCTTTTCAGAACAGGCTTTCAATGACAGTTTCATTAATCGATATTCCTTAGACTTGTTTCTTCTGGGAATGCTATTGATCATGGCATTGTATCATTTTATTTTATACATCTATTTCAGAAATTATAAGGCAAATTTATATTTCTCTCTGTTTGCTTATGCGGTTGCTATATATGCATCTTGTTTTAGTGAACAAATCTTAAATCACTTGTTTCCAAAAATTTCTTGGGTTTTGCAAATTAAAATTTCAAGAGTTTCTGTCATCCTGGCGGTACATTTTTTTATTCTTTTCATTTTTCATTTGTTTCCAATCAATAGATTCAAAAAACTCATCAGAATTTTATCGATAATAAATATTTTATTTTGCATTTCCATTCTCTTTTTGTCCGTTTTGCTTTCAAGTTATGTGATGATTTACATGAGGATATATATGATTCTGTTGATCATATTGATAATGTTATACTTAGTGTATTTGGTTTTCAAAAAAACCGAAAATGCCCGGATTATTTTAGCTGGATTTTTTTTCCTCATTCTTACTGCCCTTAATGATATTCTAAACTATTCAAACTTTAAATCTGGGGGCGATATTTATATACCATTAGGTCTTATTGCAATGGTTATTGCTTATAGTATTTATTCTTCTTTGAAAATTGCAAATATTTCAATGAAAATAAGTATTTCAAACCTTCAAATGACCAAATTGAACAAACTTAAAGATGAGTTTATTAGAGCAGAATTAACCCACTTTAACTCCTTGTTGAGTATTCTGCTAAATAACATGGATGCCAGCATAGCAATTCTCCTAATGATGGAAGAAGATAAGCCAACTTTGGTGGCAATTCAACAAAAGAATACGACAGAAGTTAGGGATTTACCCACTGTCGAAATTGACCTTGATAATAACAACAGCAATCAAATTCCAAAATCATTTCTTAATCAGGCAATTAGGGAAAAGAAACCCTTGATGATTTCGATTTCAACCAATTCTCAATTTCCAGATAATGAATATTTTAAGCAATTCTCAATTAAATCAGCTTTTGCCCTGCCTATCATGATCGAAGACAGATTGAAGGCCATGATCTATTTTGAAAGCTCAATAAAGGTAAACGCTTTTAGTCAGGATGATCTGGATACACTCATGATGATTTCTTCCAATATTGCAATTTCATTGGATCATATCATTCTGAATAAATCTTTAGCACATAGAATCAAAGAAGCAACCCAAACTTTGAATGAGCAAAACATTCAACTTGTTATAAATCAAAAGGAACTCAACGATTTAGTGGCCACAAAAGATCGTCTGATTACAATCATTGGTAATGACCTGCGTAATCCATTTCAAAGCATTACCAATGGCTCTGAACAATTGATCGAAAAGTTCAATCTTTATTCGAATGAAAAGAAACTGGAAAACATACGATCTATTAATTCTTGGGCAAGTAAGGGCTTTGTATTACTCAATGATTTATTGGAGTGGTCTAGATGTCAGAATAATGATATAACCTTTTTTCCACGAAAATTGGCTTTAAGTTATTTAATTAATGAAGTAGTTGGATCTTTAGAAACTAACATTAAGTCAAAGAAAATCAAAGTAATATGTCCTATTGAGGAAAATATTTTTGTATTTGCAGACGAGAAAATTCTAAGTACTATTTTGAGAAATTTGATCTCTAATGCAATCAAGTTTAGCTATGAAGAAGGAAAGGTGTTGGTTTCCGCTTCATTGGATTCAGCAAAAAAAATTGTGGAAATTGAAGTAATCGATTATGGTATTGGTATTTCTGATGATGACATTCAAAAGCTGTTTCGTTTTGATTCATACTTTATTAGAAAAGGCACAGCAAACGAGGAAGGAGCAGGATTGGGGCTTATTTTGGCACAAGAATTGGCCAGAAAGATGAGTACCAAAATTATTGTCGAAAGTCAAGCTGGGAAATCCACTCGATTCCATTTTCAGTTGCCTTTATCAAGTTAACCCCAAAATAATATGATAGGTCAAAAAGAACTTTATGAAGTCTTGAGGTTTTTAAATATTGATTTTCATTACGATGAGCATCCCGAAGCGCCAACAATAGAAATAGCCATGCTTTATTGGAAACGTGAAAATGCGCTTCATTGCAAAAATCTATTTTTCAGAAATCACAAAGGTAACAAACACTATCTGGTTCTACTACCACATGATCAGGAGCTTGATATAACCAAGCTTGAAAAATTATTGCATCAGGGAAAATTATCTTTTGCCTCCGAGGCAAGAATGGAGAAATACTTGGGGCTCCGGCCTGGTTCTGTTTCACCATTCGGACTTATAAATGATTCTGAAGATCATGTATTTGTTTATCTGGATGAAAATCTGAAAAATGCCCAAAATATTGCATTTCACCCAAATGACAACCGTGCAACCCTTTCTCTTTCATATGCATCGTTCATAAGATTTCTCGATTTTGTTGGTAATACCTATGTATATATCCAAATTTCAAAAACATGAATCCTGAAGAAAAAAAGTTTATCCAAAAAATTCGACAGAAAGTTGGAAAAGCAATCAATGATTATAATCTTATCAATGAGGGTGATTCTGTTCTATTGGGATTATCGGGCGGTAAGGATTCTCTTTGCTTGTTGGATATTTTGGCGGGGAGACGAAAATTTTCGCCCCTAAAATTCAAACTTAAAGCCGCCTACATTGCCATTGATGAAATACCATATTCTGTGGATCGTTCTTATATTGAGGATTTTGCTGCCGAACGAGAGGTGGAGCTCATTTATCATCATGCGCACATTTCGGAGAAAAGAGAAGATAAGAAGCTTTGTTTCATTTGTTCCTGGACGCGAAGAAAAGCTCTCTTTGAAATACGAAAAGATTTGAATATAAACAAAATAACTTTGGGGCATCATCGCGACGATGCCATTGCAACTCTCATGATGAACATGTTACAGCATGGAACAATCAGTTCCTTTCCCCCAAAGCTATTGTTGTTCAATGGTGAAATGGAATTGATCCGTCCTTTGTATTATTTATCAAATGCCGAGTTGGAAAAGTATAGCACTATTATGAACTTTCAGGTAGCTCCAAAAACCTGCCCACATGGTTGTACATCGAATAGATTGAAAATCAATCAAGTTATTCAGGAAATGAAAAAAATTAATCCCGGAGCTGAGCAAAATATTTTCAATTCCATGGCAAATATTTATTTGGAATATTTACCCAAGCAATTTGATACCAAAAATAAAGGAGCTATGCTGCATAATTTTAAGAATGAGGATAAGGACTTTTAAAACGATCAACCACCACTAAAATAGGGGAAAGCAAATATTTCCATAAGAAGTGCAATGCCGCCATGGATAAACACCCCACCCCAGATATTCCTTGAATAGTATGCCCAGATTCCTAAAATATATCCACCAAAAAATGAACTGATTGTTTCTCCGATCGGCTTTCCAAAATGCAGAACCACATAAGTAGCAGCCATCGGCAGAACACAATTTTTGCCCAATAATTTTACAAATCCAATAACCAAAGCGCCTCTGAAAAACAATTCAACAAACACGAAAGAGCTGATATAAAAAAATTCAAAAATCACGATTGAAACCATTTCTGGAATTTGGTAGAAATTCGAAAAAATGCCACCGCCGCTTCTTTTGTACACAGGATAATAGTTTTGAAAATCTTTTGTCAGTGATGCCAAATATACGAATGGAATCATGATACATAATCCGATGATATAAGGACGAAAGCTAACCCCTGAAAACTTCAATCCATAAATACCGTCCTTATTTTTAATGTCAAATAGGTAACGAAGAAAAAGCAAGGGAAGAAAAATGTTGAAAAAATCTATGGCATTATTGGCTATTTTGTAATAAAATCTGTAGGTCTCAGGATCGCAAAGCTCTTTGATGGTTTTGAAATGGTTGTAAAATGCTCTGGAAAAACCTAATATAAAAAATACAAGTATTGCTTTGATCCAGAATTCCTTAGATAACAATAGTTTGTATTTTGTCTTATTGAGTTTTATAATGATCAATGTTCCAATATAGGCAATGAAGTGATAAGCAAAAAACATCAAAATTCGAATATTTTTCCCTTTGAAATGATTGATATATTTGGATTCTATGTCATAAGTGTAATTTAGGCCGATGAGCAAAGCCACAAAAGCCACTATGATCAGGTACGTTTTAAGGTCAAAATAGTCTTTGTGAAATTCAATAAGATAGTGAATAAACTTCTTGAGGGAATTCTTTGAATATTGCTTTTCCATTTTTCTATTATTTTTCCTATCAGAATAGGCAACGAAAATAAATATTAATTTCGGAACTCTGGAAACAGCGCAAACTTTAATGTAGCATTTTTTCTAAAATTATGCTTACAAACCCAAAATCAAGGCACTCAATCGAAGGTATGTAGCAGGAGCGGGCTGACGAAGATAATGGATCGCACATTTCTGAAAAACCCCCAGACCTTATTAAATTCTTGAATTTTTCGTTGTTTTGTTTCTTAGAAAAAGGACAGAGAAAAATAAGTCTAAAATATTAAAAATCTTTCAATTAGGAAATATAAATAATGAATAATAATGAATTAAGGTCATTCCGAAAAACATGCAAAGTTATGTTTACGAATAGGCTTTGGTAAATGGTAGATATTAAAACAAAGCTTCAGTAGTTCTGAATTTTGCAAAAAAAAGCCGGTTTTACCCGGCTCTTTTCTATTGTCTTTTTCGCATGTTGCGATACCACATTTCTTCGAGTTTTTGGTTAGCTCGCAGAATCAAGTCATCTGTTTTGACTTTTGTGGTGTGCTTCATCCATGTTTGATACTCATGATTCAGAATGGCTTCCACATTGTTTACAAACAAGGGGAATGCGTCTTTTTCATCATAAGGATCGGAACGCGTAAGATAAAGCATTCGTTCACTTTCTAGTTCCATTTGTGTCAGTCGATATTTCTTCCAATTTTCATAGTAAGATTCGACCTCAAATAGCTTGTTAAGAGCAACAATCACGATACCCGCAATGGCTGCAATGATTTGCATAATAACCAAGATTGTAAAATCTTCATTTCGTTCGATCTGAACTTTTGTCAAGAGCGTCATAGTGCTTAGCCCTATGATTACCGGAATAGACGTAGAAATGACAATTTCAACAATTTTAAATTTTTTATACTTCTTTTGATTTGAAGTACCTTTACTATTGTAATAAGAAATTTGGTCTTCTACGCGCTTCTTTAGAAATTCTGAGTCGTTCAAAGTTTTATGTCTCCTTCGAATGGAATTTCGATGTTTTCCATTCCCGGAATAATACTTTTTAGTTACCACACTGGATTTCTCTTCGCTTTGAACTTCATTCTGATCAACGCTTAGATTTACTTCTTGGTTAACATTTTGGCTTTCAGTCTGTTTGTTCTCTTGTTTTACAGAACTGTCTTGCCTTTCGTTAACATTTGAAGAATTCATAAATACTGATTTCGTTTAACATATTGTAAATAATACGATAATAAAATAATTAAAGTAATTGATTTACAGTGCAAATATATAAACTAATAAGGTATTTACCAAATATTTTTACAAAAAAATGCTGATTATCAGTACTTAAACTTTTATTGAATTCGATAATGAATTAACAATGAGGTTTTTACATTCTATAAATCCATTGTGTCCTGCTTCCTCTAAAATGATGTTTTTACGGTTTTTGGAGGCAGGAATTCGCTCAAAGACGCTTTGGGGAATGTAATTGTCCTTCATTCCAAACACATAAATGAATGGAATTTCGATATTAACCAATAAATTGCTTCTATCGGGGCGAATCATCATACCATTCAGGGCGGCTATGATCCCTTCATCACTTGTTTTAGCGGCTATTCGGATACATTGCTGTATTTGGTCTGAAAATTTCTCATGATTGTCATTGGCAAAAGCATTGGGAATGTTTACGTTATAAATAAGTTCTTTCTTTCCAGATTGTACGATTTCTATCTCTCGTTTCCTTTTTTCAACAGTGGCTTCGGAATCGGCAAAGGGGTGGGAGTGTAGCAGGCAAATTCCTTCAAGAGATTCCTTGTATTTTTCTAAGTAGGCCAGAGCTACATATCCGCCCATCGAATGGCCGATCAAGAACAATTTATTTATATTCAAATGATTAACCACAGAATGCACGCAATCTGCCATGAATTCCATTGAGCTGGTTTCGCCCGATGCGCCTGTTTTTCCGTGACCTGGCAAGTCAATACAAATAACTTGAAAATCTTTGGCCAGATCTTGAGCAAATTCACCCCAAACTTCTACAGATTCAAGATATCCATGTAGCAAAACCAAAGGTTTGCCTTGTCCAAAAATTTTATAATGAATCGAAATCGAATGATCATAAATAATGTTTTCCATTGTTTAAAGTTTTATTAATATTACACTTAGAATTATAGCGTAAACAAAAATAGTAAATTCTTCTCATTTACAATTTTTATTATGGAGAAAGCAATATTATCAAAGGAAATTAAGTCAATTGCTTCAAAAATAGGTTTTCATAAGTGTGGTATAACGGGCACTCATAAACTTGAAGAGGAAGGAAAAATTCTTTCAAGTTGGTTACAATCCGGCTATCATGCCGAAATGACTTATATGGAGAGGAATTTCGAGAAAAGGGTTCATCCTGCATTGTTGGTAGAAGGGGCTTTGTCTGTTGTGGTGGTTTTGTATCCTTATTTTCAAAGCACTCCTTTTTGGGAAAATAACACAAAAATATCTATTTATGCTCTGGGCAAGGATTATCATGATGTACTTAAAGCCAAGTTATGGGTTCTTCTTAAGGAAATTCAAAAACTTGAACCTAAAGCCGAAGGTCGATTTTTTGTAGATTCCGCCCCTGTAATGGAAAAAGTTTTAGCGCAAAAGTGTGGTTTGGGGTGGATCGGCAAAAATTCATGTTTGATCACACATAAGGGTTCGTTTTTCTTCATTGGTGTTCTTTTTCTGAATTTAGATTTAGAGGTAGATTTGCCATCGAATAGTTTTTGCGGAAGATGTAATAGATGTATAGAAGCATGTCCTACAAAAGCCATTGTTTCTCCTGGTATATTGGATGCAAGAAAATGTATATCTTACTTAACCATTGAAAAGAAAGGCAAAATACAAGCAGAACATCGCAATGCCATAAAAGAATCAGGGTATATTTTTGGTTGTGATATCTGTCAGATCGTTTGCCCTTACAATAAAAAAAGTGTTTCTACACAAGATCCTGAATTTTTGAACTTAAACTCTATTTGCCAATCTATATCAAGTAAAGAAGTGCTATATTCAAGTGAATTCAAAAGCATGTCCAGGAATACAGCATTTTCAAGAATTCCTTTAGAAAAACTGCTTGATAATATGGATGAAGATGAATCATCAGCTTAAAAAAGAATTCAGAATAGTGAATAATTTATTTCTGTCTATCGGCTTGGAAATATAGTCATCGCATCCGGCTATTAATGATAATTCCTTATCTCTGGAGAGGGCGTATGCCGTTTGAGCAATGATGATGATTTGTGGCTTTTTCAGCTTTATTTTGGTGGCGGCATCGTATCCATTCATAACAGGAAGTTGCATGTCCATGAGCACAAAATCAATTTGTTCATCAGACAAACAAATATTTACTGCTTCTTCTCCATTTTCGGCAAAAAGGCAATGCACGTTTATTTCATAGAAAAGCTCCTTGAGGTAAAGCAGGTTCATCGGAGTATCTTCTACGATAAGCACAACTTTCTTACTGATTTTCTCAAGAAATTTAGGGTGAATTGGAGTTGTTATGGATGGAGCTAAATTTTCATCAGATCTGTCGAATGGCAACGTAAAGTAAAATGTGGTACCTAAATCTTTGACTGATTCGAACCAAATCTGACCATTTAATAGATTTACGATTCCTTTCGCGATATTCAATCCCAAACCTGTGCCACCAAATTTCCGGGTATGCGTATTATCTTCCTGACTAAATCTTTCAAAAATTAATTTCTTGCTATCTTCTGAAATTCCTATACCGGTATCTTTAACAAAAAAAAGCAAAGTTTTATCAGATTGTAACTTGTATCCAAATTCGATGTTACCTGAGTAGGTAAATTTTATTGAATTACTTAATAAATTTCCTATTACCTGTCTGAGTCTTATTTCATCTGAAACTACATTTGCGGCGTTTTCTGCCAACTCGGTTGTGATAAGAAACTCAACTTGTTTTCTTTTTCGAATAGATTCATTATTGAATTGAGTATAAAGGTCATAAACCATTCTATTGATATTAAAAGGAGCCATCACAATATCCAGAACGCCAGACTCTATCTTTGACATATCAATTATATCATTGATGATAGATAGAAGTTGTTTCGACGAAAGTTTTATGATTTCGAAATATTCCTTTCTTTTTTCGGGTTTAAGACCCGAGTCTTCTAAAAGTTCTGCAAAGCCAATAATGCCGTTCATAGGGGTTCGTATTTCATGAGACATATTGGCCAAAAATGCCGACTTTAAGCGATCAGATTCTTCTGCCTTTTGTTTTTCGATTTGTAATTCTTCATTGATTTGGGCAAGATAAACATTTTGTTGTTCAAGTTCTTCGCTAAACTGCCAGAGATTTTTTTGAGATTCAATCCGATCGGTTATATCAATATTGATGCCGATGGATCCAATAAAGTCATTGCCATTATAGATGGGGGTTATAATATTTTGAAAATGATGAATTTTTCCATTTATGGTGTAGCTTATTTCTCCTGTAGTTGTGATTCCATTTTTTGCGTTTAGGTTGTTTTGCAACCAAATTGCTTTTATTTCTGAATCTGCATCCAAATCTTCAACTTTTTTTCCACTCATTTCGCCCCAAAGCTTTTTTGAGTAAGCACTTTGGAAAATATATTCATTATGTTGGTTTACCATCCAGAAATCGAATGGAAAACAATCGATAATCGTGTTCAGGATGATATTTTGTGCTTCGAATTCTTCTCTTGTTTTTACTTTTTCTGTAATATCCTCCAAGATACCCAGCATGGTTTGCGGCTCACCATTTTCGTCCAAAACAGGAACCTTTATTGTATGCGTAATTATTTCACCACGGTAAGTCGTTACTCTTTCTGTCGGAATATCTACAATAATTCCTTCATGCATTACTTTTTCATCGGTTGATCTGAAATATTTGAAATCTTGTTCATTCGGGATCAGTATTCTATCCGTTTTTCCTAACAGTTCAGAACTTTTGAATCCAAAGAGATCTTCCATTTTCCGATTCCAAATTGTAAAGCTGAAGTCTGATTTGACATTTTTTGAAAATACTCCGATAGGCAGGTTTTCAATGATTTGCTCCAAGAATTTTTGCTGTTGATTTTTCCTTAAAATTTCATTTTCTAATTCTGAGATTTTATCTTTAAGAATTTCTGTATCATTTTCCAGCTCAATAATCATCAGTTGTTCCTTTGCATTAAAAACTACTTTAGCCGAAACGTGAATATTACTGATATCGCAAAATTCTAATGATTCTGAGTTTCTAAATTCCTGCTTTATCGTTTCCAATAATTGAATATATCCTTTTGAAAAAACTTGCTCTAAGAATATTTCATTTTCTTCAAAATCAATTTTTTCGAAATGCTCCTTTAATTTTTGATTTGTTCCTGTAATCTTATTGTCAACAACTTGAACTAATAATGAAGGATTTGGAAGTGCTTCCAGTATCCAGTTATGGTTATTGGGTTTATTTTTCTGCATTTCAATATGTTTTGTACAATTGTATTTCAGATGATTTTTGATAGAAAAATCATTAATACCTCATTACATTTACTTTATGCTAAATTTTTCTTGCATAAAATTAAGCAAAGATAATGAATTATAAAAGTTTAATCAAAAAAAAGGGGATTCTTGGAGATTCAAAATATTTTTTTTATTTTAAAGCATATATACAATTTAAATGTATTTATAATTAGTTGGTTAGTTTATAATATTAAAAAGATTGAAAGTATTTTGAAAAATCCAAATTTGATTTTAACTTTGTACATGAAATTTGAATTTTTCTATTGAAAATAAAATAAGCGATATATGAAAAAGCTTTTAACATTTGTTTTGTTCTTATCTATTGTTTTCCAGGGATTTGCTAAAGAAATAGTAATTTCGGGTTATTATCAGGGAGAGAATCTATTAATCATCAATCCTTTTGATACTTATGGTCAATCTTTCTGCATCGAAGAAATTTCTGTCAATGGTCAGAAATCAGGAGATGAAATAAACTCAAGCGCTTTTGAACTAAATCTGGCTGTTTACCAACTTCGCAAAGGAGACACACTTTGTGTTATCATCAAGCACAAAGAAGAATGTTCACCCAAAGTATTGAACGAAGAGATTCTCCGTCCAATAAGTTCATTTGTGATCACCTCAATTGTCATTGATAAAGAAGGTCTTTTGAAATGGTCAACCATTGAGGAAAATGGTAAATTGCCTTTCTATGTTGAACAATTCAGATGGGGAAGATGGATAAAGATTGGAGAATTTCCAGGCTCAGGGACTCCCAAACCTCATGAATATGCTTTGCATTTATATGAAGAAACTGAATATATTAGACCGCATGCCGAAAAAAATCGCTACAGAGTAAAACAAATAGACTATAGAGGCAAATCAAGGTTTTCGCTTGAAACGAATTATGCTCCTGTCGGACAACAAAAGGTAAGCATTGACAAAGATAAAAGTACAAAGAAGATATTTGCTTTTACTGCTTTTACCAGCTTTGAAGTAATTAGTGAAACGGGTGATGTAATAAAGACAGGATACTCTGACAAAGCAGACCTTTCCACACTAAAAAAAGGAAAGTATTTCTTAAATTACGATGCGTCAACGCAAAAGATTAAACTAAAATAGAGTATTAATTGAAATAATAAGAAGCTATCTCGCAGATATTCGATACTGTTGGGATGGCTTTTTTTATTGAATCAATTCTACGTAGTTTTCTTTTGAAAATTCGAATTACAACCTAAATATATCTGGAATTTATCATTTCAATTGAATAAAACTTTAGCATTATGATTAAGCAATTTGGGTTAAAATTCATTTTATTTATTTCTATTTGTATTTCTGCCGGAAATATCTTTGGTCAATTATTAGATATTGGGTCAGGTCAATTTAGACCAGGAACAAAATGGCTGCAAATTAAAACAGATCATTATCACTTAATATTTCCCCAAGAATTACAAAAAGATGCGCAAAGGGTTGCCAATACGGTAGATTATTGTTATAGTAAAATTGGAAAAAGTTTGGATTCCAAACCGCTCAAAATACCTTTATTGCTCTCTAACCAAAATGTTGTTACCAATGGTTATGTGGCCTTAGCACCCAGACGAACAGAGTGGTACTCTACGCCGCCTCAGTCAGATCTGATGGGAACTGGGGAATGGTACCAATTGCTTGCCATTCATGAAGGTCGCCATATTATGCAGTTTGAAAAGTTTAGGAGGGGTTTCACCAAATTTGCTTCTTCTTTTTTTGGAGATTATGGTCACATGATTTTTTCCAATATTGCTATTCCTATGTGGCTTTGGGAAGGTGATGCTGTTTGTACTGAAACAGCACTTACCAATACGGGAAGAGGAAGAATGCCTTCTTTTGATATGGGCATAAGAACCAATCGATTGTCGGGTATTCGATACAATTACTTCAAAGCTTCGATGGGTTCTTACAGAACTTACATTCCGAACCATTATGAACTGGGGTACCAATTGGTTGCAAATCTCAGGAAAAGTTACGGGGATTCTGTTTACAATAATATTTTAAATTTTTCCAATTCCATTAGTTTCATTCCTTTTGCTTTCGACATCTCAATGAGATTAAATATTAGCAAAGGAGTAAATTCATTTTACAAAAGTAGTATGAAATTGCTTGAGGAAAAATGGAAATCAAATTTGATCAATTTAAATCTGAGCGAGTTTACCCTTTTTAATGAAAGAAAGGGACGAACCTATACGAATTATTATTTTCCCCAGGATTGGAATCAAGACTATATCATTGCTATTAAATATGGTATGGGCGACAGACCCCAGATTGTTAAAATAAATAAAGTAACCAAAAAAGAAGAGAGAGTTTGTAGTTTTATGCCATTAGATTTTGTTCGGGTACAGGTTGCTGCCGATAAAATGGTTTGGAATGAAAATATTCCAAGTTTAAGGTGGGGAAACAAAAGCCATTCGGATCTCTTTGTATATGATTTATTGACGAATTCAAAGAAAAGAATAAGTTGGCAAAAAAGATATTTTGCCCCTGATTTATCATCAGATGGCAGCAAAATTGCGGCAGTTGAATTTGATTCTGCCCGAATTTGCAGCATTGTTCTTTTAGAAACTCAAACAGGCAAGCTTATCAAAAAGCTAAGCAACCCGGAAAATTATTTTATTTCAAATCCTGCTTGGTCAGAGGATGGAAAAAAATTGGTTTATGTTCGTCAAATTCTAAAGGGAAAGTCACTGGTGATTCAGGATATTGAATCGGAGGAAATCGAAATTATTATCCCGGAAGGCAACGAGAACATTTCGAACCCAATGATGCATGAAAACTATGTTTTCTATAACTCGCCTTATACAGGTATAGACAATATTTTTGCTATCAATATGGCGTCAAAAGAAAAATACCTCGTTACTTCTGATAAGTTTGGTGCTTATAACTTTGAACCAACCATAAAAAATAATCACTTTCTTTATTCAAACTATTCGAAAAGAGGATATGATATTGCCTATGCAAAAATAGACCCTTCGAAATGGACGAAGATGGACAATGTACAAGCTCCTCCTCTCGATGAAAATATTGAGAGTATGATTGTTCAGGAGAATCATCAAAACGACTTTTTGTCCGATAGTATTCCTAATACAGATTTTGAAGTTTCTAAATTCAGAGAAAGTTCAAAATTATTTAAATTCCATAGCTGGTTCATTTTGCCCGCAGTCATTGCGAATAGTGGTGGGATTGTTTCAAATAATCTGATGAATACACTCATGGTTTCCGGAATGTTTACCTATTTTATGAATGAAAATTCAGGCTCTTTTTCTGGCAATGTGACCTATGCGAAATATTTTCCAATTTTTAACCTCAACTTAGCTACCAATCAAAGAGCTGTTTATGTTCCAATGGGAAATGATACTCTGGTTGACAAATTTAGTGAGGACATAGCTTCGTTTTCGGTTAAAATTCCCTTGGATTTATCAGGGGGAATATTTTACAGAAGTTTGCAATTAAGTTCAGGCTTGGGAGCGGGGAATGTAAGAGGAAGAGAAGACTACAATAAAAAGGAAATGGACGAGCAAAGAAATGGTCTATTGTTGCCTTGGTTTTTTAATTTAAACTATGTCGATCAGCTACAGGGCTGTAAGAAAGATGTAAGCCCCCCCTTTGCATTTGTGACGGATTTTAATTATCAGAGGAGTTTGCCTGGTTCCGAAATCAAGGGAGAAACTTATTCCCTTCAGGCAGATTTGTATTTCAGAGGAATTTTCAAATACACAGGTTTTAAAATTTCGGGAGCATTTGAAAAAACAGATTTAAAAGATCACATTTTTTTAAGCAGGGTACTATTTCCTCGAGGATACGATGGAGTTAGAGCCGAAAAACTCTATAAAGCAGGCATTGACTATGCATTTCCGATTTGCACCCCCGATTTTTCTTTAGGATCTTTGTTATACATAAAAAGGATTACGGGCAAAGTGTTTTATGATTATGGACAAATCGGTTCCACAGGACTAAAAAATTTAGAATACAAAAGCGCAGGAGGCGAATTGCTTTTCAATTTTCATATTTTTAATTTCCCTGTGGAGTTAAGTAATATAGGGTTGAGAATCTCATATTTGATGAAGACAAAGGAGGTTATTTACGAACCTACTATAAGTTTTTCATTGTAAATGAGAGACTTCGATTTTTAATGTATTTTTTTCATCAAAAAATCTATAAATTATTTGATCGTTTGAAAAAAAGGGATACTTTTGCAATCCCAAATTCAATGCCCGGATGGCGGAATTGGTAGACGCGTTGGTCTCAAACACCAATAGCAGCAATGCTGTGTCGGTTCGACTCCGACTCCGGGTACACTTCTTTACAATTCCTTTTGTTCTTGCTCCAAATGAATCTCTCTTGCACAAAATAGTTTCATATTAAAACTTAACTTAGATATTTATTTTCATTGCTGACTGGGTAAAAAAACTTTAAATTAAGAAATAGCTTGTGTTTTACAGAACTCGTGATTATATGGTTTAATTTTTCATTTCTCAGAATAAAATCGCTAAAAAAGAATCATTACTTATAAATTCAGAACTTCTGAAACAGGGCAAACTATTTTGTTGCATTTTTTTCAAAAGTACGCTTACAAACCCAAAATCAAGGCACTCAATCGAAGGTATGTTGTTGGGGCGGGCTGACGAAGATAATGGATCGCGTAATTCTGAAAAACTCTGACTGTTATTATATTCTTGATTTTTTGTAACTTTTTGATCAAGGAAAAAGTTAGAAGAAAAATACTTTTCAAATTGAATTATGATCGTTCGTAAAAATATGCTAAAGTTATGTTTGCGAACGGACTATGGTTCACTCCTCAAACTATGTTACAATAGTTCTGAGGATAGAGTTCTTATTCCTTAAAGCTTTACAGATATGCAAATACCATTTCATTATCCCTATAGTTTGTTCAGATACAAACGCTTTCCGACTCAAGTTGTGTCCATTGGAAATATACCGATGGGAGGAACATATCCGATCAGAATCCAATCGATGACAAATACCTCTACGCTCGATACCCTCGGAAGCGTGGAGCAATGTAAACGAATTTTTGATGCGGGAGCTGATTATGTTCGTCTTACAACCCCTACAATCAGAGAGGCCGAAAACCTGAAAAATATTCGGGACGAATTGCACAGAGCAGGGTACAAAAAACCCCTAATTGCCGATGTGCATTTTCAGGCAAAAATTGCCGAAGTAGCCGCTCAGATTGTTGAGAAAGTAAGAATCAACCCCGGTAATTATTCCGATAAAAATAGTAGAGGGAAAATTGATTTTAGCGAGGCAGAATACACCGAAGACATTGAGAAAATCAGAGAAAACCTTTTGCCTCTTTTAAAGATTTGCAAACGGAATGACACCGCAATCCGAATTGGAACAAATCATGGTTCTTTATCGAACAGAATTATGAGTCGATACGGTGATACACCCGAAGGTATGGTGGCTTCTGTCTTGGAATTTTTGAAAATCATGCAGGAAGAAAATTTTCATCAGATTGTTATTTCGCTCAAATCGAGCAATACCATCTCAATGATACAGGCATACCGCCTCATGGTGCAAAGGATGCAGGAGTTTGGTTATTATTTTCCTCTGCATTTGGGGGTTACCGAAGCAGGCGAAGGCGAGGATGGTCGTGCAAAATCTGCTGTAGGAATTGGAACTTTACTCAGTGAAGGGGTAGGGGATACAATCAGAGTTTCTTTGACCGAAGATCCTGAATTAGAAATACCTGTGGCTCATAAACTCATTGAGATTTCTCAAAGCAAAATTTTATATGATACTTCGATTCAGGTATGGGAAAACCAAACAGACCCTTTTTCTATCGGACGATTTTCCTCTTTAACCCTCAAGAATGTGGGAGGAGGTCAAGAACCGATTGTTATAAGTTCACAACAATTCCAAAATGAAAATGAATCGCAATCACCCGACTATTTTTATTCAAAAGAAGGTTCGTTTTTGGTAAGTAATTTTGATCAGGCAATACAAATCCCAGCGGTTTTTATCGAAAGCAGAGACGAAGCAGATTCTTTTCCAATAAATGAAAAATTTTTGGATAATTCGCTTATCGTATTGACTGATTTGGGTTTGAGTTTTTCTCCAATGAAAATAAGAAGATTGATTCTGGAACTTCGTCACAAAGGAGTTCTCAATCCCTTGATCGTACATAAGAATTTTGCATGTAAAAAGGAAGATTTAATCCTTTGTGCTTCATCATATCTGGGTCCATTACTTTGTGATGGATCTATCGATGGAATTTGGATTGCAAACGAAGATACGGTAGATCGCCAACAACTTATAGAAACCTCCTTCAATGTGTTGCAGGCAAGTCGCTCACGTTTTACAAAGACGGAATTTATTTCCTGTCCATCCTGTGGAAGAACGCAATTTGAATTGATGAAAGTTTTGGCTGAAATAAAAAAGCAAACCTCTCACTTGAAGGGGTTGAAGATCGCTGTGATGGGATGTATTGTAAATGGACCCGGCGAAATGGCCGATGCGCATTATGGTTATGTAGGGGCTGCTGCGGGTAAGGTTTCAATATACAGACAAAAAGAATTGATCATCAGAAATATAGAAACAGAAAAAGCGATACAGACATTAATTCAGTTGATCAAAGAAGACGGAAAGTGGATAGATTAAAAAAGTGGACTGCCTTACAGATTCATTTTTAGTGAATTAATTAAGGCAGTCCATGGAACAGAAGAAACAACCTATTACCAAACAAATAAAACAATTGCCATGACACAAGTATTTCTCTGTAGATGCATAAAGTGATGAAAAGGTTGCGTGAGGGTGAAATTTAGTTGAAAAAAATTTTTGTCCTGCGATAATATTGGAAAATAAAACCCCGTTTGAAATCTATCAAACGGGGTGGGGTAAAAAAGATGAACGAATTTATTTCTTTATAATTTGTTGTGAAAGTATTTTTCCTCCATTATTCACCTGAATCATGTATGCTCCATTGCTTAAGATGGATAAATCAACTTGTGAATTGTGAGAAATTTTGCCTTCCAACATTCGTTTACCATTCATATCATAAACTTCAAAAGCAGTTTTTTCTGTTTTTTCGAGATTTTCGAAATTGAAAATACCATCAGAAGGGTTGGGATAGATTTTAAATGAATTTTGTTCAGCAAGATTGGTACTAACAGGGAAATCTGTTTTGAATGAATTGGGATTGTCAGTGGTTTCTCCAACATAGTAGTAATTCGTACCTGCTTGAAGTTCTAAAGCATTTACAGTGTATGTTGTGTTAGGAGAAAGGTTTGTCACAGTAACGGAATTTCCTGCCCCATTATAAATGCAATAATTACCAAGACCTGGGTATAATTCTGTTCCTTTCACTGACCAATCAGCACTTGCAACAAAAGTATCTCCATCTTTAGAACGATAACCACCAGTTCCTTCTTCAAGAAAAACGGCTCTATTATTTCCATTTCCACTCAACCAGTTTATTGTGACTGAATTCGAGGTAATATTGGTGAAATTAATGAATGAAACCTGAGCAGAATCCGGTGTATATTGATAAAAGTCTTTCAATCTGTCATAGCCAGATTTAGTCCCTGTGCCTACAAATCCATAAGGACCAATGTTAAATGCCACTGCGCCATATCTGGTTTCACCTGGTAAGTCTGTAACTTTAGACCATTTATTATTAACAAATGCATAAAAGTCATTCAAATAATTAACATCATAACCCGAACCGACAATGCCCCCATCGTTGCAACCAAAAGAAAAAGCAACGCAAGCATTTCTGGGAGAACCTGGAAAATCATCGATTTGCTCCCATGAATCTGAAGAAAATACATACCTGTAGAAATCATTATACATAATAGCAGCATTATTCCATCCTGTTCCTGCAAATAATCCATAAGATAATGAAAATGCAGCCGCACTCCATCTGGCTGCTCCAGGGAAATCTGCTCGTGTAATCCATGAGTTGACTTTTGGACTATACATCCAAAAATCTTTATATAGTATACCTGTGTCATCCATACCTGTTCCTACATAACCGCAAGTGTCAGAAGCCCCTGAAATAGCTCTGGCCCTGTAGCCTCCGCCAAAGTCTGCTACTTGCAACCACGTGTTGGATTCCTGATCATAAGCCCAAAAGTCTTTGTAATAATTGGTGGCTCCATCCGATCCAATGCCTACGTATCCTTTTTTGCCAATAGCAAAACTTGATGCATAAATTCGCGCAACACCCGCAAAATCTGCTTTCTGACTCCAAGTTTCTGTAATAATATCATACTCCCACATATCCTGAAGCAAATTTCCTTCTGATTGGTAGCCTGTACAAATATAACCCTTTGAGCCAATAGAAAACGAGGCTGCTGCATTTCTTTCTGCACTAGGCAAGTCGGCTTTCTGTTCCCATTTAGAGAAATCTTCTTCTGTAGTAAATGTAATTGGATTTAGACTGTTTGTTGTTAATAAATACTCTTCGTAACCAGCTTTTCCTCCATAAGCAAAAGCCTGCACTGTATAAGTGGTATTGGGCTTGAGATTTATAATTTCAAATTCATCCGCCCCCCCTTTATAAACGCAATAATAGCCGGAGGAGCCTAATTGTGTTCCTTTCGTAATCCAATCCTCACTCGAAATATAGGTCGTATAGTTTTGAGGATTTGTCACTAATCCAGTTCCTTCTTTTAAAAATATGACTATATTAGCGGGGTTGGAGAAGGGATAAGTTCCAGGTGTAGAAATTCGTGCACTGTTTTTTGTGATTAAATGTGCCATTAGTTCAGGCTGTTTAAGAGCAGGTGTGTATTCATAAAAATCCTTAACCCTTGCCCCTGCTGTATATCCTGTACCAACATACGCTTTTAAGTTCACCGTAAAAGCAATTGCCCCATATCTGGCAGCTCCAGTAAAATCTGCATCTTTAGTCCATGAGTCGTACAAACTATTGTAACGCCATAATTCAAGTGAATAATCTGTATTCCATCCGGTTCCAATATAACCATCTGTACCAATAGAAAAGCCAATGCTTGCATTTACGGCTAGTCCCCCAAAATCAGCTTTTTTTGTCCAAGTGTCTGTAGTAGGATAGTATTCATAGAAATCTTTGTACATTGTGGAACTGGGAGAAACACCATCCCATCCTGTACCCAGATAACCTCGATCACCAATTGAGAAACCGGTAGCAGATCTTCTGGCTACACCGGGAAAGTCCGCTTTTTTTGTCCATGTATTTGCTGTAGGGTCGAATTCGTAAAAATCTTTATAATTAGCAGTTGCATCATACCCAGTACCAACATATCCTTTTCCGTTTATAACGAATCCAACTGCTCTGCTTTTACCGGATCCTGGATAGTTTACCTTTTGCGTCCACGTATTATTGCTTGGATCATATTTCCATACATCACCAAAGTAAACGGTGCTACTGCATCCGGCACATACATATCCCGCATTATCGATACTAAAGGCAACCGCATATAATCGGAGTGTTGTGCCAATGTCGGCCTTTTGAGTCCAAGTGTTGGATGCTGGAGAGTACTCCCAAAAATCCTTTTGACTACTTGTACTATTGTAACCTGTGCCTAAGTAGCCCTTGTCTTTGATAGAAAAACCAATCGCAGCATTTCTTGCTGATCCCGCAAAATCTGCTTTTTGAATCCATGTTCCCTGCGCTATACAATTTATTGTAAGAATGGCAGTGAACAGCATTGTAAATAGAAATCTAATTTTCATAAGACTAAACTTTATGTTAAAAATGAAGAGATAAAATATAAGAAAAAGTTCAGCAACAGAAATTAGTAAACCATAGAAGAAATTCTTATCCAAATAATTTACTAATTTCTATTCTATATACTAATTTTTAATAATTCTTTTCGAAAATGTCATATTTTGGTCTTTTACAACGAATAAATATATGCCATTAGAAAGATTGGTAATTCCCACATTTTGGTTGTTGGACTCAATATTACCTGAATTCAAAAGTTTACCGCTCATGTCATAAATAAAATAAGGACAAATTGCAGATTGGGAATTAAATCTTATCGTTACAAAGTCATTGGCTGGGTTAGGAAATACATTGAAAGCATCATCAACAAATGTCTGATTTGAATTAAGATGTAAATTTGTTTTGAATGAATTAGGATTTCCTGTAGCTCTATCTTGCAAATAAATATTTCCGTATGTAAATTCTGAGTATTCGAAAACTCTAACGGTATAAGTTGTATTTGGAGAGAGATTTTCCACAGTAACAGAATTGTCGATTGCGTTATGAATACAATAATAATTAGTTTGCTCATCCTGAAAAAGTGTTCCTTTTGTATTCCAGTTCGAATGTGGAACAAAATTTTGTCCATATATTTCATAGAGGTTACCGCTTCCATCTGTCATAAATACGACTCTTTTATCCATGTTACCATTAACCCAATAGATTTTCACAGAGGTTGGTGTTATATCCGAAAATGAAATTAAAGATGCCTGGGCACTATCAGGAGTATATTCCCAAAAATCGGCGATTCTTCCATCACTTATCCTGCCTGTTCCCAAATAGCCGCGAGTACCAATAGAAAAAGCTACCGCACCGTACCTGCTTCTACCTGGACAATCAGGAACTTTCGTCCAAACCTCAGAGGGGTCAAATCTCCATAGTTCATTCAGATAATCGCCATCATATCCGAAAGCCAGATAACCTGATTTTCCAATAGAAAAACCAATACAGGCGTCTCTGTTTGTTCCTGGAAAATCTATTAATCTTGCCCAATTATCTGCACATGGATCGTATTTATAAAAATCTTTATAGAAAGTAACCTTTTGATCCCAACCTGTGCCAATGTATCCAGCGCAACACAGCGCAAAGCCCGAAGCACTCCATCTGGCATCACCGGGAATATTCCTTTTTCTGTACCAAGTATTTTGGATTGGATCATACTCCCACAAATCATTGTACAATATACGACCGTCGAAACCAGTTCCAAAATATATTTTTCCGTTCAAAGCAAATCCTGCTCCTCTTGCTCTACCACCGCCTGAAAAATCTGCTTTCTGCGTCCATTGATTTGATTTGCTGTCATACTCCCACATATCATTAAAATATGTGATTCCATTGGTTCCGGCTCCAACATATCCCTTGCTGCCAACAGCATAACCAAAAGCATAGTACCTTGCTTGTCCAGCAAAATCTGCTTTTTGTGTCCAAGTATTCGTGTGGACGTTGTAAGACCAAAAGTCTTTTAAACAAGAATAATTGTCCCAGCCTGTACCGATGAAGCCAAGTGAATCGATAGAGAATCCAATGCCAGCGTTTCTAACATTAGAAGGAAGATCCATTCTTTGAGTCCAAGGATCAATCACAGCTTTGCTCTTTTCAGAGGCAATCAAAAGGTTTGTTTCTTGACCACTGAGATCAGCTGAAGCGAAAACTGGTAAGTTTACACAAATAAGTGTAATGATTACAATAAGAACAAGTCTTTTCATGATTTTTCGTCTTTTAGTAAATAATTCAGATTAGCTATCTTAAAACCTTGAGGCTATCTAGTTCCTGAAGGTTTATTGTTGGAGGCATTTTATTCTTTTTTATTTTGGAAATTATTAATTCTGCAACTTTATTCGCTGCTTCTTTGTTTTTAAAACCTGAATTGCCAGCCATTCCTGGTATATTGGGCTGATGGATGATTGCTTTTCCCTCAATCAATATATCATATCCCCAAGTTTTGTCTTCATTTGGGTTGATTTGAGAAGTGATTTTCGAATTTTTATAAGGATTCATTGTATCCTTTGGATTATTTTCTTGAAATGATGGATCTGGACTGCTTTGGTTTAATTTTACATCCTGTTTCTCAACACTACAATTTTGCTTTATTAGCGTAAATACCTGCAAAATAATTACTATCGCAATCAATAAGATTATTACATTCTGCTTGTCTGTTTTCATTTTAGTTTAAAAATTAGTGTATATCTTCTTAAGTGTCTGATCCACGATTTGAAGCATAAATATCCTAAGACAGAATAATCCATATCTGAATTATTTTTTATCCTTTATCTTTTACACATTACCAAATACAATTGGATGCTAAAATTGGTTACAAAGAGGAGAAAGAATGTGATGAGTTTTGAAAATTGAAAATTGCTTGAAAACTCATTTTGCAAAAAAAAATTTAGAACTTGATTCAATGCAAAAATAAACAATTGATTTGTATAAAAAAATAAATTCTCAAGTTTTTTTAAAATTCTGACAATAGATTTTCTTAATGTCTTATATGACTGTTAATTATTTTCAGAAGTATAAAAAAGACCTTAGATAAAAGCTGCTTGAGGAGTTTGAGACATCTGGAAATTAGTTCTACCTGCCCAATTTTATTTACGGATATGATGTAAAGTAAATTTAAATAAAATTTAGCGTAGATACGCAAAATACTGCGTATCTACTTTAGCAGAATGAATCAGAGTGTTATGCAGCCTCTTGATTCGTTTCTACATCTTTCTTTTTTTTCGCTTTATAAAAGATGTAGTTGTCCGCACGACTATCGCCTTTATGAACGAACCAGATTTTGGCTCTTATCGCATAGGCTTTTAGCTCCAGAATGAAAGTTTCAATTTCGGCATTTCTTTCAATGGTAGCAACTTTGCGGATCTTTTTGAGCTCCGACACGCGGTTGTGTACATCAAAGAATGCATCGTAGGCTTCCTGAAGTTCCTTCTTTACAGTTTCCGTAAGACCTACTTGGGTGAATTGTTCGGCGTTTTCTTCAAACTCTACCAATAATCTGCTTACTGCAGTTATGATTTGAGCTTCCGAGTCCGTCTTAGAAACAATCCCAAACGACAGCAAACTTAGGTTTTCGTTGCTGAGGGGCTGCTTGACTGTTAAGCGAATCGTGGTTAGTACATCAAATAAGCGCGACTTCAACTGATCTTTTTCGTCGAACAGTCTTGCTAATTTGTTCTTTTGATTCAGATCACCTTCAATACCTAAAAGGCATTTGAATCTGGACTCAAGAGATGTTACACCTTCCGGCGTAATGTTGGCGCCGCTCAGATCTTTGATATCTGCACGCAATGCCGAGATTAAAGCATAAGCTTTTTCGATTGTGTGGTTCTTGCTACCTGGTAGCCTTCCACTCTTTTTTTTGTTATTTGACATAATAAAAATGTTTGGTACGTTTGAAGTGCCGGCCTGTCTATATAGGATAAAAAAAGTAAAACTTTGTGGGTTTTATATTTTACCCGAATTTCACGTACCTGTTTTTAAATTTAAAGTTTAAAAATTTACCGGACGCTTCATTGAAATTCGATGCAAACATACAACAAAATTAATTACTTCCAAATTATTTTGCCAAAAAAAACATGGTACAAATCAGAAAAATAGATACTTAAAGATTTACTTTAAGTGATTATGTAATAAATGTGTTAAAGAAATTCTTTAAGTAAGCACACGGGGGTGTTTACAAAACACTTGTAAAACAAAGGATTTCGACAGCGCACAATCTACAAGAATGATAATAAATATTTTTATAAATAAAACATCGTTCTAATTTTTAAAAATGACACTTTTTTAGCAAAAAAGTTTAGTAAGCTGATAAAAAATCTTATTTTGTGAAATTAAACAGGTATTTTGCAGTCTAAAAATGCCATTCTGCGAATTGAGAAAGTCATTCTGGGAATTGAGAAAGTCATTCTGGGCATCAAAAAAGTCATTCTGGGAGTTGAGAATGTCATTCTGGGAGTTGAGAAAGTCATTCTGGGAGTTGAGAAAGTCATTCTGGGAGTTGAGAATGTCATTCTGGGAATTGAGAAAGTCATTCTGGGAGTTGAGAATGTCATTCTGGGAGTTGAGAAAGTCATTCTGGGAGTTGAGAAAGTCATTCTGGGAATTGAAAATGCCATTCTGGGAATTGAGAAAGTTATTCTGGGAGTTGAGAAAGTCATTCTGGGAGTTGAGAAAGTCATTCTGGGAGTTGAGAAACCTCCGCAGTTCTCAGCGAAAACCTCTGCGGTTTTCAGCGAAAATATCCGCAGTTCTCTGCGTTAAAATTTTTACCACAAAGGTATTTACTTTTACCGCTGGGAACCGCAAAGAGAAAAAGATATAATACAAATAGCAATTTAGAAATGATATAAAAATCTCTTCTTTTTTCTAAACTCAAAAAGTTGTATATTTGCAAAATTAAAGATTTATATTAAGATTAAGAAAATGCGAAGATTCAACACCTCTGGCCCCAATATTGCCGAAGAGCATTATACAATTGAACGTACAAATTTAATAAAAATTGGGATTGAATTGGTTGAAAGCAGCCGGTATTTTACAATTTGGGCACCTCGGCAAACAGGAAAAA
>Ga0316608_1000003_pt1 | contig 141444 bp, 116 predicted proteins | sample MIS2016152B_MG_FD_207673 | JGI IMG/M metagenome (GOLD analysis project Ga0316608, IMG submission 207673) | Microbial mat bacterial communities from Middle Island sinkhole, Lake Huron, Michigan, United States - MIS.2016.152B | ecosystem: Environmental > Aquatic > Freshwater > Lake > Sediment... | reverse complement strand
GACCTAATCGGAAAGAAGAACGAAAGCATCGACCAAAGAAGCTTTATTCTATGAATTACAAAAGATTATGAAAATTTCTTAACTAAACGACATTGAATTTTAATCTATTTTTTAATTCTCAAATCGGCTTTGCCGAAAATAAATTTATCTTGTCATAGTTCTGGTAATTTGCATCGGTAGTTGGTTTAGCTCAGTGTATAACATTAACATAATTTGCATATTTACCACCATTCGGACTATTTTTTATTGAAATATTACGCCTGAACCCACCAGTTCCTCTCCATTGTACCAGGCTGCAAATTGACCGGGTGCTATACTTTTTTGCAAATTTTTAAAAACAATAATGAGGTATTCATCAAATTGATAAAGAATTGCATCTTGCAATTCCTGCCTATACCTTATTCTAACTTTGTAGGCTGCTTGCTGACCTGCTTTTAGTGCAAGATCGCAACGAATCCAGTGAACCTCAGACATGTTTATTTTTAAAGCCTGCCTGTTCAACCCAAAATGATTTTCACCCATACCAAGGTAAACAATATTCACTTGCGTGTCGATTCCTATAACGTAGAGTGGGAGTGGACTTCCACCGATTCCTAAACCTTTTCGCTGACCGATTGTGTAGAAATGAGATCCTTGGTGCTCCCCAACTATTTTGCCATCCTGAGGTTTCAGCTTTTGGGGATCAGAGAGCCATAGGCATTGATCTTCGTTCAGATTCTCTATTCCTGAAATGAATTTAATTTTTTCTTGTGAATCAGTAATTTCTACAATAAAACCACTTTGTGCCTTGAGTTTTTGCTGAAGGAAAGTTGGTAAATCTATTTTGCCAATAAAACATAAGCCTTGCGAGTCTTTTCTTGTGGCTGTTGGAAGTCCTGCGTTTTCAGCAATTTCGCGTACATCCTTTTTTGCGTAGTGACCTATAGGAAATTGTGCTTTCGATAATTGATATTGCGAAACCTGACATAAAAAATAGCTTTGATCTTTGTTCTTGTCCTCACCTGCAAGTAGTTGAAATATTTTCTGACCATCCACTTCCATTTCACTTTTCTGACAATAGTGACCTGTGGCAACAAAATCAGCTCCCAGTTCCAGAGCTTTATTTAAAAATACATCCCATTTTATTTCTCTGTTGCAAAGTACATCCGGGTTAGGAGTTCTCCCTTTTTGGTACTCTGAAAACATATATTCTACAATTCTTTCCTTATATTCGGCACTAAGATCCACAACGATTAGGGGAATATCCAGCTTGCGAGCAACCATTTCTGCAAACATACGATCTTCATCCGATTCGCAATTGCCTGACAATACGCCTGTTACATCATGCCAGTTGATCATAAACATACCAAAAACATCGTATCCCTGCTTTTTAAGCAGCCAGGCGGCAACACTCGAATCAACTCCACCCGAAATTCCAACGGCAATTTTCATAGAAAAAGATTTTTGCAAAAATAAAAACATCGCAGCAAAGTACTCTATTTTCCTGCATAATTTTATAACAGAAATGAGACGTCAAGATGAAAAAGGAAAATCGGATTTAGCTCTTAGAAGAGGAAAAGAACAACGTGAAATCGAAATTGCAAAAAAATGGTTTATGCAAATGAACCCATTCAAAAGATTCTTGACTATAACGGATTGCAGAAAGAAAAAATTCAAGAATTGATTAAAGATTAAAAAATCAGTTACTAAATAGCGAATAGATTACTTTTCAGGACAATATTTTTCCAATATTCTCTCTATCGTTTGAATGGTGTAAGGCTTTTCCAAATACTCTGAAAAACCCGCTCCTGTAAACTGATCAGTCATTAGCTCATAATAATGAGCGCTAATAGCCACAATCGGAACTTCCCGCTTGGGATAGAGGTATTTTGTTCTTATTTCGCGAGTGGTTTCGATGCCATTCATAACGGGCATTTCGATGTCCATAAAAATCAGTTGAACCGGATTAAAAAGAAGTTTTTCCAAGGCTTCTTTTCCATTTTCTGCTATAAGATATTTGTACCCCAATTCTTCAATGATTTCCAGCAGTAATATTTGATTATCAGGTAAATCATCGACAATCAAAATAAAATTTTCATTTTCTTGCATAATAATATTGATTTTTTTTCTGTTGCAATATGAAAATAATTTTCCAATAAAAAAAGATCTAAATATGAATTTATCTGAATCTATCTTTCTATCAATTCATTTTATGTTTATTACGAATAAAAAAGAAAAAAGTCACGATGAAAATGATTTAATTTAAATGAAGTTGCGCAACAAAATAAGTTTCGCAACTTTTTTTGATTGATACTTTTGTAAATAAATCGTAACTTGGTACTCTCAAAAATAAAATAAGTACTGTTATGAAATTTGTTGATATAATGAACGATATAGCATTTCATAAGATATTTGGAAATGAGAATAAAAAAGAGATTCTCATTTCCTTTCTTAATGCGGTACTCAAACTTGAAAAAGGAAGCAGAATTAAAAAAGTTAAATTAATAAATCCTTATCAATTTCCACGAGTTAAAGGTCAAAAAGTTACAATAATTGATATAAAAGCACAAGATGAAAACAATTATTCTTACATTATAGAAATGCAAGTAACTGAAAAAGACGGATTAGATAAACGAATACAATATTATTCGGCAAAAGGTTATGTAAATCAAATTGACAAGGGAGATGATTATCCGAAATTAAAAAAAATGATATTTATTGGTATTTTGAACTTTAAATATTTTGCAGGTACAAATTATTTGTCGCGACATTTAATACTTGATGCTGAAACAAAGGAGAATAAATTAAAAGATTTTGAATTTAATTTTATAGAGTTACCAAAATTTAAAAAGAAAAAAGTTGAGGAATTAGAAACGATTATAGAAAAATGGACTTTTTTCATTAAAAATGCAAAAAAATTAACCATGATTCCTATAAATACGGATGATGAAGGTTTAAAAGAGGCTTATATTGAGGCTGATCGCCATAATTGGACAAAAGAGGAATTGGAAGAATATGAATATGCCGAAATGCGCGAACAAGATGAACGTGGAGCAGTTGCACTTGCCGAAAAAAGAGGCAAAGAGGATGAAAAAATTGAAATTGCAAAAGAAATGATTAAAGAGAATTTCACAAAAGAACAAATAATAAAAATCACAAAGTTGTCGGTTGAGATAATTGATCAATTAATTCACGAAATGCAAGTGTAAGTTCAATTTGTGAAAAGCAATAAAATTAAATATTCAAATGCTTGAAATTTACCAATCCATTTAATTCAATTTACCTATTGCCAATTTGTTTTGAACATACACTACATTTGGTTTCAATACCTTATCCTTATAAAAATCTGCTCTAATATTACAAAGCAATGAATTGCTGTGCTTCAGAGAGATTTGTTGTTTTCCCTTTTCTTCAAAGTGATCTTAAGTAAGCAGGTATAACATATCCATTACAATATTCTATTCTGAAATTTTGAATAGATAATTTTTACAAAATTCAGAATATATTTCGTATTTTAGCATTGAAATATAAGCCACAAGCATTTTTTGAAAAACCTTTTATGCATCTAAAGATATATGAGTGAACAAGCTAAAAATACATTGGAAGGAATAACGATAGAACAAATCAAAACGATAATTAGAACGAAAGTTCCTGAAAAGTATAACCGAATATTGGTTGATGAAAAACAGAGTATATTAAAAGTCTCATACCAATATTTGAAGTATAAGTCTAAAATAGCCAAGAGAAATCCTAAGAAAATTGACTTTCCCTTGTATCATGATATGCGGAAGTTTTTCGAAAAGTATGAAGGCGAAAATGCTGATTTCAGAAAATCACAGCAAATCGAAGATTCCTTGTTAATAAAAGCCTTGACGCATTTTTACAAAATTGATGCTGTTTCAACTACACTTTCTGAGTCCGAAATGGATTTTTCTTTTGCGCTGGAAAATTCAGAAATAAAGCCAAAGCAACCCCTTTGGCTTATTCCGACACAGACTTTTTCTGAAAAATGTTCGGCTTGCGAGGGGAGTGGATTGGTAAGCTGTAGAATAGATTCCTGCAAAGGACAGCATTCTCATACATGCAAAGTATGCAATGGTCAGAAAGAGGTGCAGTGTAAGACCTGTGACGGAAATAAAAAAGTAGTTTGTCAGACTTGTGAAGGAAAAGGTGATCTGATTTGTACACACTGCGGTGGCAAATCTTGTGGTCATTGCCGTAGTGGTATTCAATTGTGTCCAACCTGTTTGGGTGATGGAAACGCAACTTGTTCCCAATGCCAGGGACAAGCCACAATGGAGTGTGATCACTGCAAAGGTATCGGTGTCACCATTTGCGAAAATTGCTATAGCGATCCTGAGCGTCATGGAAAAGAAGTTTGCCCTCTATGCAGAGGAATGCAGAAAATGGCAAAAATCGTATATGTCGAAACCCAAATATCTGAATCGTATTTTGAAAAATTATTAAACTACAATGGCAAATTATCTAAAAAGGTTGATGATCAGATGATATTGAATCATTGTAATAGAACATCATCACTTACAACGATATATGATAAATTTAGTGAGGTTGAAAAAAAATATAATGATTGGGATTATGATTCATTATGTTTAACCGCCGAAAAAGAGTTGAATATCACCAGACTTGGATGGCCCAGAATTTTAAAAACCGAAATATATTTTGAAACAGTTCCCTGTGTGAAAGTTTTTTACCGTCATGTTTTGACAAATTCCTTGCAATCGCTGACAATTCTGAATATTTTTGAAAATCCTGAAGTTGTTTTTGATGCCGATCCTGAAGAGGTCAAAAAATTAGATGTAAAAAATGTATTAAAAACAAGCATCAGCCTTTTTGGAAAACTTTTCAAGACCAAACAATTTGTGGGAAAAGAAGACAAAAAGAAAAAAATCAAATTGATGATTCATATTGCCAAAGCCGATGGTGAGATTGAAGACAAAGAGAAAATTTACCTCAATGAAATGATCGGGACTTTGGATAATTTTACAAATTCTGAGAAAAGGGAGTTTTACAGTTTGATGGATGTTCGGGATTTGCCTGAACTAAAGTTAGATGATGTTACATTTAGCAAACCTGAGGTGCAAAAGAATGTTGTGGAATTACTAGAAAATCTTATGAATTCGGACGAAGCATTGGAGGAGTCTGAAACCTTAATGATTCATAAAATTAAAAATTTGATGGCAAGTATTCCTGCTCCAGTAGTGAAAAAAAGTTTTTTTAGCAGGTTCATCAAAAGCCGGACATAATTTTATTAGCATATTTTTAGAATTTTTAAATTTAGCAATGAGAGTTTAAAATTGTTTTCTGAATCTCATAGAAATTGGGATTTATAAATATTTTTGCAACGGAATTATGATCTCAAAATTTTTCCGTATCTTTCAAGAAATTTCATTTGTATATGCTCGAAGAAATCATTAGTCAAATAGATCAGAAAAAAGCTGAATTGGACAAGACTCCGCGTGCTTTTCCTGAATCGGAGCTTAAGGCTTTGCAACAATTGCGCGTTGATATTAATTATCATGCAAGTCATCTAAAAACCAATAAGTTAACTTGGGATGATGCCAAATCCCTCATTTTTGAAAGAAAGGCAATCGGAGGAAAGCCATTGTTGGATCACCTACTTATTTGTTTGCATGATTCTGCATTACAATTGATTGAACGCTGGGCTTCAAGCAAAAAAAGAATTGACCTTCAGGCTATTCATAAGCTCTATTCAATTTTGGTTTTTGATCCTTATGACGACCCTGATGTATTAGGCGATTATAAATCAAATGGAGAAGAGGTTATCAACAAAATGTTTAAAAAAAGTTTAAACTATGTGGAACGCTCCGATACTTCGATTTTTTATTTTTCAACGCCTGAACAATCAAAAGTACAGCTTCAGGAATTAATTGTTTGGTTTAATCACCAACTCGATCAACCCACTATGCATCCTGTGCTTTTTGCCGCAGAATTCCATTATAGCTTTTTACGAATTCACCCTTTCGAAAAAGCCAACGGTCGTATTGCCGGATTGCTGATGAATTATATTTTGATGATTACCGGGTATCCGCCTGCCATAATTCGAGCACAACAGAAAAAACAATATTTGCAAGTACTTCGTCAGGCAGATGAGGGCGCATTGGAACCTTTTGGGCAATTCATTGCGGAATGTGTTTCCATTTCCCTCGAAATGTTTATAGCTGCTGCTCATGGTATTGAGTTTTCTACCAATCAGAAAATTGAATTGGAGCTTTCCGAAATAAAGAAAAAATTACAGGAGGGAAAAATTTCCAGCACATTAAAAACAGATAAACTTCTGAATATGTGCATAGAAATCAATACGATACCGCTCGTCTTTCAACTCATTGAAGCATTGAAACCCATTAAGGCTTATTTCAATGAATTTCAAATGTTTGTATATAAAAACGGCGGCAATTCCATTTCGCTTGATGTGCAAAGTGCCCTTCATCAGATGGCGCAAAATGCAGGCAGCGTTAATAGAATTACAGTTTCATTTCATTGGAAAGGATTAAAAAGTATTGAAAATTCCCTTCAAACAGAGTGGCTGTCGTTGGATTTTATGTTTGATGATTATATCCATAGTCTGAAAACCAATTTTGATAAGCAAATTTATGAGAAAGAGTACAACGAATATCTCAACAATATAGAAATGAATACGGTTATTAAATACTTGAGCGATGAGTTTAAGAAATACCTCAATTCTAAATACAATAACATTTTTTCTTAATCGTTATTTAAGTTGAACTTTAAATTTAAATCTATGAAAACCATTTTATTAGCATTCATTTTGTTGGCTTCTTTTGTTTCTGCATATAGCCAAAAAACTGTTGGCGGAGATAAAGAGAAAAAAGATCCGGCCCAAAGAGCTGCAAATACGCAGAAAAGACTCACAAAGCAATTGGTTCTTACTGATGATCAAGGAAGTAAAGTTTATGAGGCTGCCTTAAAACGAATCAATGCAGTAGAAGCAATTCGTGCTGAACTACCTGGAGAAGCAAATAAAGAAGCCCGTAAAACAAAAATTTCGGAAGTAATCACACAATACGAAGCCGACATGAAAGGCATCCTGACCGAACAACAATTTATTAAATGGCAGGAAATGAGGCAAAAAAATAAGGAAAATAGAGAAAAGAAAAAAGGAAAAACCATTGGAGAATCGTATGGCGATGAAGATTAGTTTTATAAAGTAATAAAAGCCGACCCAATATTCTTGATGCCAGAAATGGAGCATTTAGGGTATTGGGTTTTTGTTTTAAAATTTTTAGGTTTTTGGAAAAAAAGAACATAGCAAAAAAATGCAAGAAAACTTGCAATTGATTCGAATTTGGTGTGATTTTACATCAAAAAAAAGTTTATGATACGACACAGTATTTCGTTTACAATTCCAAATGATAAGTGGTTTAAAAATCAAGTGGAAAATAATGAGTACACAAGTAAAAGAGAACTGGTTAATGTTTTAATCAGGCAAGCAAGAAAACAACAAGTCCAAATAGACTGGATTAAAGCTAAGTTAAAGAAAGCTGAAAATAGTGGATTTACCTATGATAGTAAAAAACTGATTTTATATCAATCAAAATCGTTGCTTAGTGGCTAAATATAAGTTGAGCAATGAAGCTAAAGAAGACTTGATAGCACCTTGTTTTTCATTTATTTATCCTCATTAAGTTCGTTTAATGTAAAAAATTCATCCAAACTCTGATATGAAAGATTTTAAATTGTTTAAAATATCCTTTCGCAAATCCTGTTCATCGTGAGGTTTAGGCAAATTAAGAAAATCAAACAAATAGTTGTCCCGAAAAAGTTCTGAAGATTTTGGGTGAATTTCTCTTCGTAGCGGTGAGAGATTTTGCACACCTACCATAACACGTTCATAAAGATTACTATCTAATTGACGTTCCAGTTCTTTCTTTTTGAATTTCTCTTGTATCGAAAGTTTTAGATAAAATTCTTTTTCTTTTCATTATTAGTTTTGCTCAAAATCAGTAAGTTATTTGTCCAACTAATTTCTCACACCAATGGTGAGAGTTTTGAATTGTTGCAATAGGTTTCGTAAAACTGTTTCATACGCCAAATATTGCGGGGAGAAAAGCCTTTGGTATCAGGTTCATTGTGTTGAATATATTCTGATAATCTTTTCACCACACTGTTGCCCTACAGTTCTGTTGCTACTTTATTACCAACATATTCGCCAATCTGCCAGTACAAACTCACCAATTCTGTATTAGCAGCGTGTTATGCACGTTCTTGGGCGTTTTTTATTAACACATGTATTTCGGCAAATTGCTTTTCTAAATTCATTTTTTTTGTAACAGATTACGTGGGGGACAGGAGTTCTGAAATTAGTGTTGATTGATGAACCAACATCAAGTATTAATTACTTGTGGTTCTGTCATATACAAAAATTAATCCATAAATTGTTGGTTGACAATCAGACAACCTGTTTTGTAAATACAGAACTCCTGAAGATGTGCTTAAAAATCAGGAGTTTTGAAATTTTATGGAATAATAGATGCACACAATTGCACAGAGTTGCACAAAAATCCATTGTGCAACTCTGTGTTATTTATTGACAAAGTCCTAATTCTGCATTTTCATCGGTTGTCCTGTGGTTTCCAAAACATTCCACCACAATTCTCCTTCAAGATTGATTTTCTTTCTTTCTTTTGTTGCAGCAGGTATAGGCAAAAGGGTGAACTGATTATTCCAATTACCTACAACGAAGTCGGTTTTTCCAGACATAGCCGCATGTACAGCATTTTGTGCCAATTGGCTGCAAAATTTGCTATCATTGGCATTGGCGGCAGCACTTCTGATGATGTAGCTTGGGTCTATGTATTTGATGGAAAAGGGAAAATTTTTATGCTTGAACTCTTCCGATATTTTATCTTTGAGTAAAACGCCAATGTCTTTTAGCTTTGTGTTTCCAGAAGCGTCTTTTTCATTTGAAAGTTCCTCGAATAAATTTTGCCCTGCGCCTTCGGCAACTACAATAAGGGCATGTTGCCTTGTTTCCAGTCGGGTACGTAGTGCTTTTAAAAAGCCGCGTCCACCATATAATTCGAAGGGCATTTCGGGAATTAAAACAAAATTTACATCCTGCAAACTGAGCGCAGCATGTGCTGCAATGAAACCTGAATCGCGTCCCATAAGTTTTACAAGTGCAATTCCATTGTATGCGCCTGCAGCCTCGTTGTGGGCATCCCGAATAATGTCTTTTGCAATGGTAAATGCCGTTTCGAATCCAAATGATCTCTCTATGAAGTTGATATCATTGTCAATCGTTTTAGGAATACCGGCAACGGAAATTCTGAGGTTTCGCTTCGCTATTTCTTCATGAATTGCATGAGCGCCTCGTAGTGTACCATCGCCACCAATGCAAAACAAAATATTAACATTATGAATTTCAAGTTGATCTACCGTTTCTGCAACATCTTGTTCACCCCGTGAACTACCCAATATGGTTCCGCCAAAAGAATGTATATGGTTTACTGTATCCGGAGTTAGATCTACAAAAGGATGATTATATTTAGGGATAAATCCTTCATAACCATATTTTACGCCAATGATTCTTGTAACTTTGTACCTGTACCAAAGTTCCATAACCAAACTGCGGATTACATTGTTGAGTCCGGGGCATAATCCACCACAAGTAACAACGGCTACTTTTGTTTTTGCCGGTTCGAAAAACAGGAATTCGCGCGGTCCCGATCTTTCAAATGAAATGGGTTCTTCGCCGCTTTCTTTGCATTTGTAAAAGTTGCTTAAAGATGTGTCATAAATAATTCTCTCGCCATCCTTAATATAATCAAATACACCATCTGTAGAAGTGTGGGAAAGATTCAGCATCGACTTGACCGAGCATTTTCCAAGGGATTTAACCTCAAAATCTTTGGGTTCCATATTTTAATTTTTCAATGATTAAAAATACAATTGATACGGCGACTAAAAGCAATGCAAAGCGCTATCAGGATGTAAAGGTAAATAAAATTGTGAAATAATTCTTTCCATACCATCCAATTTTTTTGGCTAGAATGGAATGAATATAAGTTCTTCATTACAATACAGATACTACACTTAGTTTACAAATTCCAACACACCTTTTGTTATATATTCCAATTGTTCATCATCCAATTCTGAATGCATCGGCAAAGAAAAAACAGACATACTGAGTTGCTCTGTGACAGGAAAATCTCCTTTTTTATATCTGGGGTCTAAATAAGCTTTTTGCAAATGCAAAGGAACGGGATAGTAAATCATTGCTGGAATTTTCTTGGAATTTAAGTGCTCGATGAGTTTTTCTCTGTCCACATTTTTTAATTGCAATGTATATTGATGATAAATATGGGTTGTATTTTCGCCACTTGCAGGAATGATAAGATTTTTGCAATTCTTGAATGCATTATTGTAAAAGGCAGCAGCATGCTGTCTGTCCTGATTATATTGGTCTAACTTGCGTAATTTTATTCGCAGAATGGCAGCCTGAATGCTATCTAAGCGGGAGTTTACTCCTATCATATCATGGTAGTAACGAACTGTCATACCGTGATTTACAATGCAACGCATTTTTTTTGCCAATTCATCGTCTTGGGTGAAGATTGCACCTCCATCGCCAAAGCATCCCAGATTTTTGGAAGGGAAAAAAGAAGTACATCCCACATGGCCGATTGAACCTGCTTTTTTGTGAGTACCGCAAGGATAAATATAGTCTGCGCCAAGGGCTTGTGCAACATCCTCTACGATAAATAAATTGTGTTTCTTTGCAATGGCTTCAATTTTTGTCATTTCCACACATTGACCAAACAAATGCACTGGAACTATCGCTTTTGTTTTGGGGGTAATGGCTTTTTCAACAGCTTTGGGATCTATATTGAAAGTTTTTGAATCTACATCAACCAGAACGGGAGTAAGACCCAGCAAGGCAATAACCTCGGCAGTCGCAATGAAAGTAAAACTTGTTGTGATAACCTCATCACCGGGTTTTAAATCCAATGCCATCATAGCCACCTGTAAGGCATCTGTACCATTGGCACAAGGTATTACATGTTTCACTTGTAAATAAGCTTCCAATTCTTTTTGAAAAGCCTGAACTTCTGGACCATTGATAAATGCAGTATTGTCCAAAACATTTAAAACAGCTTCATCAACTTCTGTTTTAATATTCAAGTATTGACTTTTTAAATCAACCATTCGGATCTCTTTCATAATACAGGATTTTTGTTTGCGAATTTATTTAGATTTTGACCAATTTTTTTTATGAAACAAGGATGAGGCACTTTATTTAATGTATTGATTGTATAATATTTAAAGAATCAATATAATCCAATTCAATTTTTCCTTCAAAAACAAATTTCCCGGATCCTTGCAAGCAAACCTTGGTAAAAATTTGGTTTGCATATTCAAATGAGGTAGCCAATTCTCCACCCAGCGTTTTAATTTTGAAAGAACTAAACTTAAATTTTTTAAAAAGAAATGCTGCAATGCTTGATGCTACTACACCAGTTCCGCAAGCGTAGGTTTCATTTTCTACTCCGCGTTCATAGGTACGTACAAAAAGGTGATCTTGAAAAATTTCGACAAAATTAACGTTGGTTCCTTTTTCTTGAAACCTATCATTGTATCGTATTTTTCGACCTTCATCGTAAACAGCCAAGTCTTTCAGATTATTTACAAAAACGACATAATGCGGTGAGCCTGTGTTCAAATAAAAATAGTGACCATCAGTTTCAACATCTTTTACGTCAATCATTTGAAGTTTGATTGTTTCAAGATCATTCTCATCTATCCAAGCAGAATGTTCACCATCGATGGCAATGAATTTTGTGGTAAGACCTGCAATGGCATTGATTCTTTTTGCAAAAGCTACCAGACATCGGCCTCCGTTTCCACACATGGTTGATTCTGCTCCATCTGAATTATAATATTTCATGGCAAAATCAAAACCATCAGCATTTTCAAGTAACATAAAACCATCAGCACCGATGCCGAATCTGCGATCACAGAGTCTTGCAATGCGGTTTTTATCAAAAATATTTTGAAACGGATGATTTCTATTATCTAATATAATAAAATCATTGCCTGCTCCTTGATATTTATAAAATGGAATTGTCATACACAAAAAATCAAAAAAAGTGAACAAATGTTAAAACGATTCGTAATAATTAGAAATCTAATCAAAACTGAAATATGCACAAATATTTAGTAACTCTTGCGAACATCGAACAAACCATAGAGTTCGAAAAATTCCTGTTGCAACTCAAAGGAGCAAAGATAAAAAAGTTACAGGAAGACAAAAGTATTCATGGATCTTCTCATTCAGAAAAAATTAAAACAGCCAAAAAGTCTTTATCTTCAGGACAAATTCATAATGATGATATTCTCTCGATGCAGATTTGAGAAAAGAACTTGTTTTCTAGGCTGAAAGACTTTTCAAGCGGATAGAAACAGCCATTTTGTGTGATTCTAAACCTTCGGCTGCTGCCATTGTTTCTATTACTTTTCCAATATTTTTCAAACCTTGCGCTGAAAGTTGTTGAAAAGTAATTTTCTTCACAAAACTATCCAAAGATACACCTCCCCAAGCTTTTGCATAACCATTGGTAGGGAGAGTATGGTTGGTTCCGGACGCATAATCACCAGCCGACTCAGGAGAAAATTGACCTAAAAAAACCGATCCTGCATTAATGATGGATTCGGAAATCGCCTCATAGTCTTTCATGGAAATAATGAGATGTTCCGGAGCATAATCATTGGCAATGTCGATCATATCTTGTGTATTTTGCAAACAAATATAGACGGCATGCTCAAGGGATTTTTTCAGGGTTTCTTTTCGGGGATGGTTTGAAATTTGTTTTTCGATTTCGATCATGGTCTGATCGATAATCGATTCAGTATTGCATATCAAAACAACCTGACTATCAATACCATGTTCGGCTTGTGAAAGTAAGTCAGAAGCAATGAAGCACGGGTTCGCTAATTCATCTGCCATCACCATGACTTCGGAAGGTCCGGCAGGCATGTCAATGGCAACCCCCTCTGTGCTTACGAGCATTTTGGCCATGGTAACAAATTGATTTCCTGGACCAAATATTTTGTTGACCTTAGGTATGCTTTCTGTACCAAAAGCCATGGCTGCAATTGCCTGTGCACCGCCAATTTTATAAATTTCCTGAACTCCACAAATCGATGCAGCAAAAAGAATGGCAGGATGAATTTTACCATTGGATGAAGGTGGGGAACATAATATAATACGCTTACATCCTGCTATTTGCGCTGGAGCAGCCAACATCAAAACTGTTGAAAAAAGTGGTGCTGTGCCACCCGGTATGTAGAGACCCACTTTTTCAATGGCTACACTTTTTCTCCAACAAATTACACCTGGGGTGGTTTCGACTTTTTTAATGGTTTCGACCTGAGATTGGTGGAAAATTTGTATGTTCTTATACGCCTGTTGAATTGCTTCCTTTAATTCGTGAGATATTAGTTCTTGAGCCTCTTCAATTTCATTTTGATTCACCAGAAAACTTTTTAGTGTAATCTTGTCGAATTGTTCTGAAAATCTTTGAATAGCACTATCTCCATGCATTTTTACCTGATCCAGAATATCTTGCACTTTAGGAACTAAATCACGATTTTCGATCATAGGACGTTGCAAAATTTGCGTCCAGGTATTGCGAGGCGGATTTAAGATTTTTCTCATTTTTCTATCAATTTGAATGTACAAAATTAAATGATTGTTTACATATTCGAAAGAATTCATTAAGTTTTCAAAAAATATAGCTAAAAAACAAAGCAAAGAACTTTCTTTAAGATCAATAATTGTGGGTTATTCTAAGGTGTTTTGTTTCGTAAAGATAATTTTTGAAGTATGATGCCGAATATCTTGAATTATGTAATTTTTTTTTCAACTTCTCGCAGCTTTTCGTAAGCCAGCTCAAGCATTTTCTTGTTTTCTTCTAATTCTTTTTCTAATCCAATCATCTCTGTAATTTCAATTTGGAAACCTAACAGCCCTGTTTGTGCAAGATAATCAATGTAAAAAGGAATTTTGGTTGTTCTATAGGTTTTCTTGCCATCTGAGGTATATTCATTTTCGGTGTAAGTTCGTCCACCAGATTCGATAATTTCAATTTCTTCATTTCTAAATTGGGTGGCTAATTTTTCATTGAACAAATCAAAGTCAGATTTACCAATAATATCGCCAAACTGCACTTTCATAAAATCCAAAACAGCCTGATTGGCCAAAATGAATCTTCCGTCTTGGTCTTTTAGAAATATTTTACCGGGAAATTTGTTTAAAATATTGAGAATAGATTTTTGATACATTTCTAAGTCGCTCACAATTTTTCGATTTTTGATCGATTCCTCAGTTTTCATGTGAAACATTTCTTGTTGGGTTCTTTCTAATTTTTCTAAGTTTTGCCTCAACTGTTCATCATGTCCCTTGAGCAAAATTGCTTGTTCCTGTGATTGTTTCAATAAACTTTGTGTCTGTTCCTGAATTCTTAAGGTATAAATGACGGAGGTTATATTCTCGGCAAGTTTTTCAATAAATTTGACTTGAATTTCTTCAAACTTATCGAATGAAGCCAACTCAATGACACCTAACATGATTTCATCCAGCTTCATAGGACAAAGCAAGATATTTTTGGGCAGAGCCTCCCCAAAGCCCGAAGAAATTTTTATGTAATCCGCAGGAATATTTTCTATAACCAAGGTTTGTTTTCGGGTAAAACATGCGCCAACCAATCCTTCTCTTTCATAAAAGAAAACTTTTCTTTCTTTTTTCTCATCTATGGCATAACCAGCAGTGAGCATCAAAAAGCTTTGGTTTGTTGCATCACATTCCAAAATATAGATTGCACCTTGAGTGGCGTTCATGTAAAGGGTCAAATTGTTGATGATTTCTTTTGTTAAAACGTGAAAATCTGATTTGTTCTTGCTCAAAAGGCTACTGAATTTAGCCAATCCACCATTATACCAATTGAAATCACGCTCAATTTTTTCTCTACGAAGGATTTCTTCGTTCTGTTTGAGCAGTTCCTCTTTTTGTTTCTCTAATTGTGAGGTTCTTTTTTGAACTTGTTCTTCCAGGTTATTTTTCTCTTTTTTCAGTGAATTTTCGCGAAGACGAATAAAGATGATAATAAAAAGCACAAAAGCTAAAATTGCAGATACTACAAACCACCAGGTTTTGTAAAAAGGTGGTGCAATTCGGATTTTGAGAATTGTGTAGTCTTCGTTCCAAACACCATCACAATTGGCCGATTTTACTTTGAAAATGTAATTGCCCGAAGGCAAATTGCTGTAGTTTGCCATGGGATTTTTCACCCCGCTTAATCTTAATTCATCATCAAATCCTTCTAATTGATATGCGTACATATTTTTTCCTGGAATGCTAAAGTGTAGTGCTGCAAACTCTATTGCAAAGTTATTATTCGCATGATTCAAACGAATTTCTGGCGTAGCTTCAAGCGATTCTTTTAAAATGATTTGGCCATTGAATTCTTTTCCAATCTGAACGCTTTTACCATCAACTATCAAATTTGTAATCACTGTTTTCGGTAAATGAGGATTATCTTTAATTTGTTCAGGAAAAAATGAGAGCAGACCATCCACGGTAGCAAAGAAAAGTTCCCCCTTATCCGATTTACTTGCATTGACCGGACTAAATTCTGATGAAGGTAAACCATCTGATTTATAATAGTTTGTGAATTTATCGGTGCTTATATTGAGTCGGGATAGACCTCTGTCGGTTGCGATCCAGAGATTGTTGTTGTTATCGCTTTGAATTGCATATACGATGTTATTTGACAATCCATCATTTTCTGTGAAATGCTTGAAAACGCCGTTTTCTTTATTCAATTTTTCGAGACCGCCTCCTGCTGTTCCAATCCAAAGAAAACCTGCCTTATCATCATAAATTGCTCGTACAGAGTTGTTATTAAGTGAATTAGAATCCTTTTCATTGTGCTTAAAGGATTTTGTGATAATTTCTTGGTTTGGGTCAAATTCAAATAAGCCTTGGGTTTCCGAACCCAACCATATTTTATTATCTTGAGCAACAGCAACTGTCCAAAGCATGTTTTCGGGTAAAGATTTATTATTGTTGGGATCATTACGAAAGGTTTTGAATTTTCCACTACTTTGAGTGTACTTTACCAATCCTGCATCGTAGGATGCTAACCAAATGTTACCTGCAAAGTCTTTAACGGCCGACCGACAAGCCCAACTTTCGAATCCGTCAGTATTATTGGGCATCAGGTGCTGGAAACCTGTAGCAGGACGATATTTGTAAATACCATAAACCCAAGGAATAACCCAAAGATTATCTTGGTCGTCTTCTAAAATTGCCGCAATGCCCAATGCATCTGCCAGACCTTTTGGTGTACCAACATTTCGGGGAAAATGTGAAATAATATTCGAATTTCTGTCAATTCTGTTTAAGCCACCATCCCATGTTCCAACCCACAAAATCGAGTTCTTATCTTCATAAGCATAAAATACATTGTTGGTATTTAAAGAGTTCGTTGAACTTGGATTGTTCTTGTAACTTAAGAACGGTTTTTTTCTCAAATCTACTTTATTTAAACCACCCTTGTGGGTTCCAATCCAAAGAATATCAAACTTGTCGATGATGGCCATATCGAGTTCATTGCTGCTTATCGAAGTGGGTAGGTATATATCATTTTGATACCTCTGAACACCTTGTGTTTTGTTATGACTAATCAGCCCATCAGATGTACAAATCCAAAGTAATCCCGTAAAGTCTTCACAAACATTTTTAATATCATTGGCTGGTGTTTTATCTGCCCCTTTACTGTCAAAGTAACGTGTGAATTTCCCGGAATGCTGATCGAGTTTATTCAATCCGTTGTTTGTTGAAATCCAAAGGCTTTTTTCTTTGTCCTGAAAAATGTGATTTACTAAATTACTACTCAATGAATTCGGATCATTAGGATTATTTTGGTAGTGTTTAAATAACTGGGTTTGAAAATCTAAACAATCTAAGCCATTGGTTGTACATATCCATAGCCTTTCATTTTTGTCCATCCACAAATGCCGGATATCGTTTGAGCTTATTGTATTTTTATTTTGTGTATCAGATGTCAATCTGGTACATTTTCCACTGGCAGGATCAAATTTGTTTAATCCTGCGTTTCCAGTTCCAATCCATAGAAATCCGTCTTTATCCTCTGTGATTGCGTTAACATTGTCGCTGCTGAGGGAGTAGGGGTTGTCGGCTTTGTTTCTGAAATGTGTAAACTTTTCGATATTGCGGTCAAAAAGATCCAAGCCCGAAAATCTATGGCCAAACCAAAGTCTGCCCTTGGAGTCCTCAAATATAATTTCAGCATAATTGCTTGAAATTGAATAAGGATCTCTCAAATTGGGACGATAAGAGTAGAAAGAAATTCCATCATATTTGTTTATGCCATTGCCGGTACTTATCCAAAGGTAGCCTTTGCTGTCCTGCAAAATATGTAAAACAATGCTATGGGATAAACCTTGATCAAGTGAAATTTTCTCAAAATTAATCTGGTGATTTTGCCCAAAACTAAAGTTTACCCAAAGAACAATAATGAAAATGATTCTTTCTATTCTTATCATCCAAATTTCTCTATTTTACAAATATTTAGTTTCCAGTTACTTTTGCTTCAACTCTACGATTTAGCTGGCGACCTTCTTCTGTCTTATTGTCGGCAACGGGTTGTTTTGCTCCATACCCCTCGTAAGTTAGCCTATCCTTGGGAATTCCTTTGGAAATCGCATAATCAACGACTGCTTTGGCTCTGTTTTTTGAAAGAGTTTGGTTCGCTGTTGCATTTCCCTTATTGTCTGTATGTCCCGAAATTTCTATTTTAATGTTCGGGTAATCAGTCATGAATTTGATCAGGTTTTCCAACTCAGCACCTGATTCAGAACGTAGTGTTGATTTTCCGGTGTCAAAATAAATATTTTTCAAAATTAATTTTGTTCCAATTTCTATAGGATCAAGGCTATAGTCCCTTTTGATTGTTTGGAATTGCACCGATTTTTCCACCGATATATTGTCAGAAAACATCATGTAATTCTCTGCAATGATTGAAATACTAAAATTCTTTCCACCGGGCAAAGCAATCAGATATTCACCGCTTTCTTTATTCGATTTGGTTGAATGCAGAACTACATTGGCCTCTTTATCAATAATTTCGATGTTGGCTTCTACACCTTCTGTGGTTTTTGAATTCGTAATTTTTCCTTGCAGAACTGTTGACTCTATGGCGGGTTCAGCTTTTAATTCATTTACAGGGCGGAAAAAACAAGCAAGGGGTTCAAATTCTTCACTTTGATAGGAAGGTTTTTCTTCACCCAAAAAGTAAACCTTATAGATGTCCTTTTCACCATATCCTTCGCTTCTGACTGAGGCAAAATATCCGCTCAATTTATCATTGGAAATGACAATAAAGGTTTCGTCGCTGGTTGTATTGACAGGAAAGCCTAAATTTAAAGGTTTATTCCATATTTTGAGTGAATCGCTCCAAGTACTCATGAATAAATCAGAGCCTCCCATTGAATTATGCCCTTGTGAGCTGAAATACATTGTTTTGCCATCAGGATGAATAAATACACTTCGTTCATCAAATTGAGTATTAATGTATTGTCCGGCATTTTGCGCTTTCAACCAATTTCCTTTTTTGTCCATTCGGCTGACAAAAATGTCATAACCCCCAAATGAATCTTCATTACGATTACTCACAAAATATAAAATACTGTCATTGGGCATGAAGGAAGCTGAGGACTCATGGCTTTTTTTGCCGTTTACAAATTTCCCAAAATTATTTAGACTAGACCAAGATTTATCTTTTTTTAGTGTACAATAGAACAAATCACCTGAGCCAACATTACCCTTATATAACACAAGCAATTTTCCATTACTCGATAGACCTACTGCTGCATCATTTTCTTTGGTATTCAGATTCATCATTTTATTGCTTGAATATTTCCATCCGTTTGCGCCATTTTCTGAAATATAAATGTCTTCAAAATATTGACCACTTGCCGGATTAATTTTTTCACCCGTTGTGTTTTCCCGCATGGAGGTATAGACCAAAATCGAATCTTTTGAATCTATGAGTGGATTGTACTCAGGAAAGTCAGTATTTATGGCAGCACCAAGGTTGTCAATATAAACTCTTAAAGGTTTCTTAATTAATTCTTTACCAGCTTTGCATTCTTCTTCTATTTTGTTGGCAAGCAATTTCTGAGTGGTGAGTTCGCTTGCTTTGGTATCATTCTGAAATTTACCCAAAAACACCAGTGCTGAATCAAACTGGTTTTGATGCTGATAGGCACGAGCCAGCATCAGGTTGATGTCAGCGGCAATTGTGCTATTTCTTGCTACAGACTTCTTTAGGTAGTCTAAAGCATTTTCTTTTTTACTCGCATACAAATAGCAGACACCGATTTTATAATTCAAAGCGGCATCATCGCCATTATATTTTGCTGCTTCAAGGTAATGAGGTAAGGCTTTGTAATAAAATGATTTTCCTTTAACAAAAATGGCGTTTCCCATCTTCACGGCTTTGTATGCTTCTTTAAAGCCTTCTTCTTTAATTATGAAGGTTTTCTTTGAAATTTTTACATCAACCTGCGCCGAAAGGTTCATAGAAAAAATGCAGATGAGCATCAAAACAGTAATAAATCTAAACATGGTTTGGGGTTTTAAGTGAGATTTCATTATTGATTTATCTTTTAACAATTTGAAATTTAACGTTTACTTATAAGTATTCCAAAAATTTGCTTTACTGGGTGTTAAAAGCATCTTTCTTATTGATAAAGCATCTTGAATAAACTATTCATAATCATTTAAAAACAGTGATTAATAAGCTTTTACCAAGAATTCAAAGGTTGCTTTGTTCCAATCGTAAAAATACGTTTAATTGAATAATATAAAAAACATCCCTTAAAATATTGAATCAAAACTATAAAAATAAATGAAATTAGAAATATTTATTGGAAAAAATTCCAAGGATTTTATGAAGCAGCAATTTAATACTATATCCTGTATTAATCAAATATTTCATTGATTTCTTCTGGCGATAAGGATTTAAAGGGATTATTCGTATTGATAAATGCATTGGCCAAATGAGCTTTTCTTTCCTTCAGTGCTAAAATTTTTTCTTCTATGGTTTCTGCCGAAATGAAGCGGTAAACGAATACATGTTTTTCCTGACCTATCCTGTGAACTCGGCTTATGGCCTGCATTTCGGCCGCTGGATTCCACCATGGATCCAAAATAAAAACATAATCAGCAGCTGTCAAATTTAATCCCACCCCACCAGCTTTCAAGCTGATTAAAAATAGCTTATTATTTTCATTTTCCATGAATGATTTTATAACACTTTCTCTATTAACAGTCTGACCTGTAAGAAGGCTGTATTTCCATTTTTTAGTTTCAAAATATCGGGCAAAAATTTTCAAATGCCTAACAAAAGAGGAAAATAATATTACCTTATGATTTTCTGCAATTAAGTTCTCGAGGTTGGTGAGCACCTCATCAAATTTCCCCGAATTATGTTCATAGTCATCCATGATCATCAGAGGGTGATTGGCTAATTGACGCAAGCGTGTGAGCCCTTGAAGAGCCAGAAATGCAACCTTTTCATAGCTTTTTTCATTCATGCAATCGGCTAGGGCATTTCTGATTTTTGATTTTTCCAGAATATAGAGTTCCGACTGTTTTTCAGACATATCACAAAAAACGGTTTGCTCCGATAATTCCGGCAAATCATTGGCAACTTCCTGCTTTGTCCTACGCAAAATAAAAGGATGAATCATATTGATCAGCTTTTTTTGCTGTTTTTCGCTGCTTTCTTTTTCAATCGGATAAATGAATTGGTCTTTAAAAAACTTAAAGCTTCCAAGAAATCCTTCATTGATGAAATTCATTTGCGACCACAAATCGGAAAGTGAATTTTCAATCGGAGTGCCTGTCAAAATAAATTTGTTTTTGGCTCTCAATTCCATGACTGCTTGCCAAATTTTCGAAGTATGATTTTTAATGTATTGACTTTCATCCAAAACAATACAAAAAAACGAATATTCCATCATGATTTCTAAGTCATTGCGTACAAGTCCGTAACTTGTTATTACGATATCGTATTTGCTAAATGATTTGGCATACATAGAGCGTTCATTCCCAGAATAAATGCAAATTTTCATGCTGGGTGAAAATTTGCGAATTTCATTGAACCAATTATGAATCAGTGATGTAGGAACAACGATCAAATTCGTAAAAACCATTTCTTTGGGGTTTGAATCATTGTCGGGCAAAGTGCTTTTGTTTTCAAAAAACGCTTCCCTGCATTTTACCAGCATGGTTAATGTTTGCAGGGTTTTACCCAAGCCCATATCATCGGCCAAGCAACCGCCAAAACCATTTTTTAGCAGCGACATCATCCAGGAATAACCTTCTTGCTGGTAGGGTCGGAGATGGGCTTGAATCTTTTTGGGAGGATCTATAATCACCTTATCATTTTGACTAAGAAAGCTCTTGATCTGCGTAATTTTATCCCGATCTATGCCAATATATTCCAATGCTTTTATTTCATCCAGAATAGGATAGAAGCATCTTTCTAAGCGCAATGCACCATGAAACTCTTTGCCCCAGAGCATCAAGTCTTTATACTCTATAAACCAATGTTCCGGAAGTATGGCAATTTCACCCGAAGGCAGGTAAAACTCTCTAATTCCATCTAAAATATATTTTCTTAATTTGATGAAGGGCACTTCGAATTCGCCAAATTTAACTACCGCATGAACCTCAAACCAATCTATGTTATTGCTATTTTTTCGCTTTCCGGGTTTCAGTTGTAATTTTACCTGAATACTTTCTGTAAAATATTTCTTCTTGTCAAAATTCTGAATCAATTCTATTCCCAATTCATCAAATTTTGGTTTATGCTGATTTACCCAATTGAATGTCCCGAATTGTACAAAATCAGATTTATCTTCCGACGGTACATATTTAAAATGGTTATCATTGACTTTTTTCAATCCCCACTCAAGGAGCAATTGAACGGATTTTTCCTCCCAGTCTTTTTTTCTGGCTGTTTTAATAAATGTATATTCATTTTTGCCGTTCACCTTGTTTTTTATCATCTGAACAGAAACTTTGGTTGAATCGCCGGGCAAAAACTGCTTTTGATCGTAATGAAAATAAGGTATAATAACAGGCTCGTTCAGCCAGTCCAATTCGAGAGAGAGAATCAGTTTGGGGGTTGCTGAAAATGGTATAATATCAAAACCCTCCGCATTGACCTTAAAATGTCGTATGGAGTTCATGACAAAACTTGCCATGTATTTTTCTATGGCTGTTTCGGGAACTGGTATATATTTTTTTAGAAAGAAGGGCCAGAGTTTTTTATAATCAATATCGGTAAAACGGTACAATTTATTTTCTATAACAATCAAACAGGGCTGATTTACTAATTCTTGCGCTGCCTTGTCCGATAAACTGATCTCTTTATTTTCGTGACGAATTGTAAGAAAATACTTGAGTGAATTCTGGGTTTTAATGAAATTAAAAATGGTTTCGGCTGGTTCGCTGCTTACAATGATTTCATCATCGGGATAAATTGCATCTGATCTATCACTTTTGTAATACACCTTTATTTTTTCCTGAATGATGATTTCAAAACATCGAAGAATTCTTTTTTCAATATAAACCCGGAGGTTTTCCTGAATAAATTTTTCATTCAAACCTTTGTAAAACTCCTGTGAGGTCACCTTTTTTTTTGAAAAAGCTCTGATCAGATTTAAATCACTGTATTCATTGATAATTTTGACCAATTGTTTGTGAAAACTTGTAAATTCGAAATCATATTTTTCAACATTGGTGATCGAAATTGATTCAAGTATTTTATAATGACCTTTTTCCGCTTTGGTTGAAATGATATAGACAGAAAGAAGGTTTCCTAAAATCCGGTGATTTCTTACCCCAATTATTAACTCTTTACTCATAATCAAAATTGTTTTCAAAAAAGAATCGCAAAAGTAAAGAGAATTTTGAAAATGAAACATATAAAATCAAAGTTTTATAAACAGGTGAATAGCTTGAATTTAAAAGAATAGCATAACTTTTTAACAATAAAATAAAAACTATTTTCGTTTCTGGAATTGCATGAAAAATCATAGAGATTCATTGAGTTTCTGAAATATTATTATATTTGCACTTTCGAAAAAAATTAAAAACAAGAATGATAAAAATTACATTTCCCGATCAATCAGTTAGGGAATTCAATGAAGGAATCAAAGGTATTGAAGTTGCCAAAGGCATCAGTAACAGTTTAGCACAAGAAGTCCTTTCTGTATCCGTTGATGGACAAGTTTGGGATCTTACTCGACCAGTCGAAAGGGATGCAAGCATTCGTTTTCATAAATGGGATGATGTGGAAGGAAAGCATGCATTTTGGCATTCTTCTGCGCATCTTATGGCTGAGGCTTTGGAAGAACTTTATCCTGGTATAAAATTTGGTATTGGTCCAAGCATAGAAAACGGTTTTTATTACGATGTAGATCTCGGCGAACGTACCATTTCGGATGCGGATTTTAAAAATATTGAGCAAAAAATGCTTGAACTTGCCCGCAAGAAAAACCCTATCGTTCGCGAAGATGTTTCAAAAGAAAACGCATTGGAATTTTTCACACAGAAAAATGATCCATATAAAATAGAATTAATTACAGATCTGATAGATGGAACCATCACCCTTTATCAACAAGGCAATTTTACAGACTTGTGCAGGGGACCTCATTTGCCGGATACAGGATATATCAAAGCCGTAAAGATTCTGTCGGTTGCGGGTGCTTATTGGCGGGGGGATGAAAAGCGCAAACAACTTACTCGTCTTTATGGAATTACTTTCCCGAAGCAAAAAATGCTCGATGAGTATTTGGTTATGCTCGAAGAAGCAAAAAAGCGTGATCACAGAAAAATAGGCAAAGAACTTGAGCTATTCATGTTTTCTCCAGAAGTAGGAATGGGTTTACCGATTTGGCTTCCCAAAGGTGCTGCTTTAAGAGAAAGATTGGAACAATTTTTGAAAAAGGTACAGAAAAAATATGGATATGAGCAAGTAATTACGCCTCATATCGGAAGTGCTGTTTTATACAGAACTTCCGGGCATCTTGAGAAGTATGGCAAAGATTCATTCAGACTGATAACCACGCCGCAAGAAGGTGAAGAGTTCATGCTGAAACCAATGAACTGTCCACACCATTGCGAGATTTACAAAATGAAACCTCGCTCTTATCGAGATCTGCCTTTGAGATTGGCTGAATTTGGTACTGTGTACCGATATGAGCAAAGTGGGGAGTTGCATGGACTAACCAGAGTCCGTGGTTTTACGCAGGATGATGCGCATATTTTTTGCCGACCCGATCAATTGAAAGAGGAATTTTGCAAAGTGATTGATATTGTTCTTTATATATTCAAGACTTTGGATTTCAAGGATTTTATCACCCAAGTATCACTTCGCGATCCTTTGAATATCGAAAAATATATTGGGTCTAATGAAAATTGGGAAAAAGCGCAAACAGCGATCATTGAAGCTGCTCAGGAAAAAGGTTTGAAAACCATCGTTGTAGAAGGTGAGGCGGCTTTTTATGGGCCTAAACTCGATTTTATGGTTCGCGATGCTATTGGAAGAAAATGGCAATTGGGTACCATTCAGGTCGATTATAACTTACCTGAAAGATTCAATCTGGAATATATCGGAAGCGATGATAAAAAACACAGACCTGTAATGATTCACCGCGCTCCCTTTGGTTCTATGGAAAGATTTGTAGCCGTACTTATTGAGCATACCGCCGGAAAATTTCCTTTATGGCTTACACCAGAACAAATGGTCGTTTTACCTATAAGCGAAAAATTCAATGATTATGCTAAAAAAGTTCTGGATGACTTATCAGCTTTGGATATTCGCGGATCTTTGGACGATCGCAATGAAAAAATCGGTAAAAAAATCAGAGACAATGAGTTACTGAAAATTCCCTATTTACTCATTGTTGGTGAAAACGAAGAACTTAACCAAACAGTTTCAGTTCGTAAGCAAGGCGAAGGTGACAAAGGATCTATGCGGATTGAAGAATTCGCAAGTTTTATTCAGGAAGAAGTAAGAAAATCTTTAGATAATTAACAATCTTTTTATATATTTTAAGTTTTAAATGTTAAACATAATTGGAGGATAAACTATAGAAAATACAGCTAACAAGCAGCATCATAACAAGCTGTCTTCAAACCGGAGTTTTCAGGTAAAACCAAAACCTGATTATAAAGATCGAAAAAGTGAATACTATAAAAGGAATAACAACGAGTTAAAAGAAAAATTCCTGATTAACGACGAGATTAGAGCGAAGATGGTTCGCGTAGTCGGCGAGAATTTAGAGAATCCCGGAATTTTTCCAATCGCAGAAGCAATCAAAATAGCCGAGGCTTTAGAACTTGATTTGGTTGAAATTTCTCCAACGGCAAATCCTCCAGTATGTAAAGTTATCGATTATCAAAAATTCTTGTATCAGCAGAAGCGCAAGCAAAAAGAACTGAAAGCGAAAGCGGCCAAAATTGTCGTGAAAGAAATTCGTTTCGGCCCCAATACAGACGAGCATGATTTTAATTTTAAATTGAAACATGCCCGAGGATTTTTGGAGGAAGGAGCGAAAGTGAGAGCATTTGTCTTTTTCAAAGGAAGATCCATTGTTTTTCATGAGCAAGGCACAATACTTTTGCTCAAATTGGCTCAGGAACTTGAAGAATTTGGCAAAGTAGAACAAATGCCAAAATTAGAAGGTAAACGCATGACAATGTTGATTTCGTCCAAGAAGAAAAAATAATTTTCTTTCCCTAAAAATTTAGTTGGAATAAATAAATTATTTTATAATTTCGCAGCCCCAATTATTTGGTTGGGGTGAATATGTATTAATTTAATTTTCAGCAAAAATGCCAAAGATGAAAACCAATTCCGGCGCAAAGAAGAGATTCACTTTGACCGGATCGGGTAAGATCAAAAGAAAAAAAGCTTACAAAAGACACATTCTTACAAAAAAGAGTACCAAACGCAAAAGAAACCTCGGCTACACAGCAATGGTTTCGGATTCTGATTTGTCTATCGTAAAAAAGCTTTTAGCTATTTAATCTGCTCATAATTTTTTTTTCATTGTTTAACCCGGATGTTTAGCAACTAAGTTTCAACTTTGATTGAGCGCTAACAGCCAAAAAATGTTTAAGTTATATGCCACGTTCAGTAAATGTAGTAGCAGCACGTGAAAGGCGCAGAAAAATTCTGAAGCGCACGAAGGGTAATTTTGGAGCTCGAAAAAATGTATGGACAGTAGCCAAAAATACCTACGAAAAGGGTTTACAATATGCTTTCAGAGACCGTAGAGCTAAAAAGAGAAGTTTCAGAAGTTTATGGATCATTCGTATCAATGCTGGTGTAAGGCAGTTTGGTATGTCCTATTCTGAATTCATGGGGAAAATTCATGCCAAAGGTATTGAGTTGAACCGAAAAGTTTTAGCCGATCTTGCTCTGAATCATCCAAGTGCATTTGAAGCCATTGTTAATGCTGTAAAATAAATTGTTTTGCCAATCTGTTTGATACGTCTGAGTTTTCAGATTGAACCTGCAAAGATTCAAATTCAAACAGATTGGTTTTTTATTTTGTAAAAATTGAATATTCATCGATAGTTCTATTCTCAATATTATATTTAAAATATTGATTTTTAATAAGATCGAAGGATTTTTTCTCCTATTTCAATAAGCAGGAAAATATTTATTAATTTATTCTGTTTAATTTTTTTTTATCAAAGAATATAATATATTTGCATATAAGTTCTAAGAGTTGGTTTTTGTAAATATTATGTACACCTTCATTAACCTGAATGTATTTGTTAACAGTTTGATAAAGCAGTTTAATATTAATGTTTACTCCTTCGTAATTCATTTTTAGTTCATTAAAAATAATTAAAAACATACAAATTTTCTCTAATTTTCCGGGAGATTAGGCACTCCCTTAATTTTTATTTTCATTTATTAATTTTTTTTTATTATGAACATTTTTGTTGCTAATTTGAATTTTAAAGTTGATGACGGTGGGTTACAGTCACTTTTTGAAGAATATGGAGCTGTTACCTCTTCCAAAGTAATCATCGACAGAGAAACCGGTAAATCTAAAGGTTTTGGATTCGTAGAAATGCCTGATTATAACAATGCTATGGAAGCTATTGAAAAACTCGATGGTTTAGATCACCTTGGCAAAAGAATTGTTGTGAAAAAAGCAAGACCCAAAAAGCCATCAGGCCAAGGCAATTATCAAAACAATTCCTACAATAACAACAGCTATTACAGATAATTCATATATTATCTAAAACGAATTCCCTTTTTTGGGTGCGAAATTTGAATAGACGATACTCATTATAAACTTTTCATTTTTGAGGCAATCTTGGATTGCCTCTTTTTTTTCTCATCACTTATCCAAATCGATCACAAAAGGAATTACGCAATCCATTATCTTCGACATCCCGCTCAACCTGCGTACCTTCGATTGAGTGCCTTGATTGCAGGATCGTAAGAATTTTTTAAAAAACAACATTATCGTTTGTGCTGTTTCTGTAGTTCTGATATTAAAGCCCTTAATAATTTTGATTTTTAATGAAATCAAAAAAGTTCGGACTTTTAGGATTTTAGTCAATGCATAATGATTTTCTTTTTTTTCAGTTATATATCCAAAAAATTTCGTACCTTTACGTTTCCATTGAATAACATCATCAAAAGTATGAGCAAAGACTCAAAAGAAATTATTTTGAAAAAAATTCGGGCAGTAGAAGAATCTTGGATAGATCATCCGGATTTTTTCCCTTCTCAAGAGGTTGTCTGTCTGAATGATGATTTATTTTCTGACATTCCTGAGGATTTATTCACTGCCTTCAAGGAAAATGCAGGAAATGTTGGTGCAGAGGTATTTTTGTTCAAGAATGATGAAGAAGCAGCTCTCTTTGCAGAGAATTTGTTTATAGAACAAGGGATCGAGGAAGTCTACTGTCAGAATAGAATTATTTTGGGTTTTTTTAAGAAGACACAAGTAGTTTTTCAACCAAACTTTTCAATGTTAGAAGGCAAGAAGGCTGGTATCAGCAATGCCGATTTTTTTATTGCCCGCACAGGAAGTGTGCTTGCAATCGCCAATAAGCCAAGTGAGCAGAAGATGTTCGCTTTTCCTGATTTGCATATCGTTTGGGGATACACCCGGCAGCTTTGCAAAGATATTTCAGACGGATTGAATTCTACTTTTTCAAATATTTCCTCAATGTTGCCTTTTATGACTGCATTGATCACCGGGCCTAGCAGAACTGCCGATATAGAAAAAACATTGGTAATGGGGGCGCATGGACCTGAAAAACTTGTCATTTTGCTTATTCAAAGTCATTAATATTGTGTAACTTAATAATTTTTGGAGTATGGAAGGTTGGGTAAAAATTTCGGGTTATGATAGTTTGCAAGAAGCTGAATATCAAATGAATCTTTTAATTACAAATGGCGTTGAAGCCAGCATTGTAAACGAAAAAGATTCATCTTTTTTATTTGGTGAGGTAGAGCTGTTTGTTTCCGAAGAAAATGTAGAGCAAGCACTTAAACTCATTGAAGAGTTAAATGCTCCGTTGGAAAAAGAGCAATTGGATTTTGAAGAAGAAATCAATAATGAAAATACGGATCCTGAACCTATACCCTAAGCATTTTTTTTACAAATCAGATTTTTTTATTATTATTGCCAAGTAATATTTGCATTGCAAAATATTTTATTAAGCAATTTGGGTTTTTATTCATTCGACTGTGAACCTGTTAAAGAGATCAATTACGGGCGCAATTATTGTTTTGACAATAATTTTTTCCATTACTTTGGGGTGGATAAGTCTTTGCTTACTTTTTTTTCTGGTCATGATTTTTTCTTTGAAGGAGTTTTACAATTTCTCTAAAGAAGCCAAGCCGTGCCTTTGGAGTGGGATATTGGTCGGATCAGCATTTTACTTGTCTTTTTATTCCATCAGTCGGAACTTTTTTGAACAAGGGGTTTACTATGCTTGTGTATTATTAGTAATTACAATTATAATAGAATTGTACCGCAAACAATCTGATCCTCTGGCACATATTGGTATGATGCTTTCCGGATTGGTTGTTGTTGTGATGCCATTTTCAATTTTTGCTTTTGTTACACAATCGAGCCTCAATCATGATCATTATGAACCTTCTATTTTGTTAGGAATTTTCATTCTTATTTGGGTCAATGATTCTTTTGCCTACCTGTGTGGTTCCAAATTTGGAAAGCATAAGCTGTTTGAAAGAATTTCCCCAAAAAAATCGTGGGAAGGAGCTATAGGTGGTGGAGTTTTTGCTTTGTTGGCTGCTTGGATTCTCTCTATGTTTTTTATCAAAATTGATTTATTGCAATGGGAAATCATTGCCCTAATTGTTATTATTGCTGGTAATTATGGTGATTTAATCGAATCTCTGTTTAAAAGATCAAAGGGTATCAAAGATTCCGGTTCTTTACTGCCGGGTCATGGTGGATTGCTGGATCGATTCGACAGTATTTTGTTTGCTGTTCCAGCAGTATATTTATATATGAAAATTTCGGGAATTGTCTTATGAAAATACATAAAGAAGGAAATAGAACCATATTATTGGTTTCGAGTATATTGGTCGGAATAAATATCCTAATGTTTATATTAACAAAAAATTGGATTGCGGTTTCCATTACAGGAATTATTTCGCTTAGTATTTGGGTATTCATTGTTCAGTTTTTTCGATTTCCTCAATTCGAAATTCTTTTAGACGATAATGCTATTTACGCTCCGGCGGATGGGAAAGTTGTTGTCATTGAGAAAACTCACGAACCGGAGTATCTAAAAGATAATAGAATCCAGATTTCAATTTTTATGTCTCCTACCAACGTACACGTGAACTGGTATCCTGTAAATGGCAAAGTTGCTTATTCAAAATATCATGCTGGTAAATATTTAGTAGCTTGGCATCCAAAATCTTCTACAGAAAATGAAAGAACCACTGTGGTTGTTCAGGAGCGAAAGAGCCGCGAAAGCATACTTGTTCGACAAATTGCTGGGGCAGTGGCCCGAAGAGTTGTTTGCTATGCCGAGGAAGGAAGTAATGTAGCTCAAAATCAACAATTGGGATTCATAAAATTTGGTTCAAGGGTTGATGTGTTCCTACCTTTGACAGCTAAAATTGAAGTGAATTTGAATCAAATTGTTTCAGGTGGCAAAACAATTATTGCAAAATTAAAATAAAAGATCTTTTATTCTTTTAAAGCAATTTAAATTACTTTGGATCGTTAAATATGTAACAAGATACCAACACTTTTATTTTAAAAATTGTTTGTGTTCAATAGCTATCGTATATATGTTAAATTTAAATTTTTAGTTCTATGAAAAAGATCCTTTTGGTTGGTTTATTTGCTGCTCTTATCGTTTTTTCCGCTTATAAAATTTCGAATTCTGAGCAATCTAAAAATATCGATGATAATCAGAAAATAGAGTTGAATTTGTCTGCTCAAAATGCGAGTTTGGGAATGAACATGGGGATTAACTATGATACAGTTAAAACCAGCGAATGTCCGAAAAAGAAATCTTGCTGTGCAAGCAGTGAAGAGGCAAATTGTAAAGAGAAGAAAAAATCATGTTGCAAGGATAAGTCGAATTAGTAAGTGTAAAATAAAATCGTAATTTTTACAGGGTTACACTTTTAATCAATATGGAAGAACTGGCAGATTTTATTAATCTGCCAGTTTTTTTGCAATGCGGAATTAAATTTAAGAACTCTTGAAATAGCGCAAACTATTATGTTGCAATTTTTCGAATATGTAGCTAAGTTTTGTTTATCAAGCTAATTAGTGAAAAAAATTAAATAATATAGACTAAATGGTTTTACAAACACCTAATTATAAGGAAATAGCAAAATTATTCATTGTTCATTATTCATTACTTAGCGTCCAACTTTAAACTTATTTTTACCGCTGAGTTCGCAAAGAACACCCAGAGATCCACAAAGTTAAAAACGTTGTTAAGTAAAACCCTGTAGTTCTGCGGTTAAAAAGGCAGTTAATAAACGGACTCCCAATTATCAATGTTTAGAAAAACTTATTGTTAAGATTGCGAATGCAACAGTACTGTTTGCGAATCGACTTTGATTGCCACATGATATTTAACAAGTATTTCAGGATTTCTGAAATTTATTCCGGTTTTTCGCAAAGCTCGGTCAAAACTCCAGCGGTCGATTTTGGATGCAAAAATGCGATATTTAATCCTTCAGCTCCTTTTCGGGGTGTTTTATCTATTAGTGTAACACCTTGATTTTCTAATGTTTGTAGGGCTGAATCAATTCCATTTACCGCATAAGCGATGTGATGTATCCCTTCCCCTTTTTTCTCAATGAATTTTCCAATAGGTCCTTCGGGATCTGTCGATTCCAATAGTTCAATTTTTGTTTCACCAATCTTGAAAAAGGCTGTTTTTACTTTCTGTTCTTTAACCTCTTCAAGTGCATAACATTTTAAGTTTAAAACCTTTTCATAGAATTGTATGCTTTCTTCAAGATTTTTTACAGCAATACCAATGTGTTCGATGTGTGTTAATTGCATATTCTTTTATTTTAAAATTTTGGCTCAAAAGTAAAATTATTTCTTGTAGATCCGTAAATTCTCGTATTGAAAAAACTTTTGACATATTTTTTTTTCATTTATACTGTTGAGTTATAATAATAATAGTAATTTCGGCAAAAAGTGTTTACTTGAATTATTTTCATCAAATTTCAAATTATCGTTGTTAAATTTCAAAGAAATAATTATATTTGTACAAGTGATCGCCATTTTTTTGGATTTGATTTTATTGATGAGATTTTAGAATTTCAAAAAAATAGAAATCAATAAGTTGATTAAAGGGTTGATAAACGTTAAATTTACAAAAAGGGATTAATATCGAATCATTATGGCAAGGAATTATGTTTGGAAAGAAAAGATTGTTTTGATTGTAGAAGATGATATAATCAGTGGTGCATTCCTAAAGGAAGCCTTAGACGATATGGAGTCCAGAAATCTTCTTGCCACTTGTGGGGAAGATGCAATAAAAATGTTCACGGCTGAAAAAGTTGATGTCGTTCTGATGGATATTCAACTACCTGATATAGACGGTTGGCAATTGACAGAAATGTTCAAAAAAATGAAACCCGAGGTTCCTATTATTGCCCAAACAGCATTTGCAATGCAGGAGGACAGAATTCGTTGTGCTGAAGCAGGTTGCGATGACTATATTGAAAAACCTACGAGTTTAGATGCTCTAAAAGATAAATTAAATTTTTATCTGAAAAAAGTATAAATAGCGGCATTTCAATTCATTTCGATTTTCATACTTTCTCAAAGTTACTAGAATTTTGAGAAATTTATGTCTGCTTTATTGATTTTTATGCTATTCTGCAAAATGTAATGATCGTTAACATTTTTATTATGGTATCGTTCATGTTTTATCGACAAGGTTGGTTGTATCCTAATTAAAATACTGTAAATAAATAATTTAGCTAACTTTTAATTCTTACAAATTACGTTTGATTTTAAGTTGATAGTACATAAAGAAATGGCACTTTAGAATGAAGACATTCTGATCAATGTATTATTTTTTCAATTTCCCACTAAACTTCGTAGGTTATGTGTGCTTTTTTTCAAAGAGGATTTTTGCCGTTTATATGCCTGCTATTCGGATTTCTTCAAATTAATCAGAATTTGTGGGCACAAAATCCAGATTTGTTCACATTAGAAAAAGATTTGCAACTACCTCTGATTCAAATGCCGGCTTTCGACATAGATGAATACAAAAAAAAAATTGCTGTTACTGAATTTAAAAATTGTCAGTTTGCAAAAAGTTTTGATTTGGATATAAGCTTTCAACTTTCAGGATTAAAACTCAGCCTGAATGATGACCACGATACATACCTGCTTCGCTTATCTTCCGAAAATGCTTATTCATTGAATATTACAATAGAAAATTTTGATTTCGATGAAGATGTGAACTTGTACTTAATTTCAGCAGATGAATCACAAATTATAGGACCATTATTTTCAAAAGATGCATTCAAAGGAGTTCTGGCTTGTCCTCTGGTGAAAGGAAGTATGATGTATCTTGAATTGCATTGCCCAAAAGATTTTGATGAATTTTCAAAATTAAAAATTACTCGCTTGGGACACGACTTCTTAGGGATCACTGAGTTTTATGATCCTTCCCAAACGTTAAAAAATTCTGGAAGCTGTCAGTTGGATGTAAATTGTCCAGCGGGTGAGCATTGGCAAAAAGAGAAAAGATCCGTTGTAAAATACATTTTTAATAATCAGAATTTCTGCACCGGAGCTTTGGTCAATAATGCTAATCAAGATGGAAAGGCTTTTGTTCTTACTGCAAAACATTGCTTTACATCTTTGCCCGATCCCACCAACATTCTCTTCTATTTCAATTATGAAAAAGAAACCTGCACGGATAATACCAAATATCTTTCGCAAACTATTTCGGGTGCAACAGCGAGAGCCTACACCAGCGGTGGTCAGTTAGATTTTATGTTGCTTGAAATGAGTAGTTTGCCAAACATGGCCTTTTATCCTTATTTTGCTGGATGGGATATTTCGGGCAATATTGCTGCAAATACAACAAGCATTCATCACCCACAAGGGGATAAGAAAAAGATTTCTACGGATTTCGATGCACCTGTTATTGGAAATTATGGTGACGGTTACGACTTCAATTCTCATTGGAAAATTATTCGTTGGGAAGAGGGGACTACCGAAAAAGGTTCTTCCGGTGGACCGCTTTTTGATCAGAATCATCGGATAATTGGTACTTTAACTGGTGGAGCAGCCAATTGTGCTTTACCAGAAGATGATTTTTTTTCCAGAATGGACAGAGCTTGGGATGATTTTCCTCAGTTCAATCAACAATTGAAATATTGGCTTGATCCAACATCGAGCGGAATACTTACATTGAATGGCTATGATCCTTATTTCCCAGTTTTAAATAGGGATATAGAAATTTTCAAAATTATTTCTCCCCAGGAACAGAACTGCAATATTGGCATGATTCGCCCTATCATCAGGATTCGAAATATAGGCATTGATACATTAAAAAGTTTATCTGTCTATTATAAAATTGATCAGAAAGACTGCGTTTATGTCAATTGGACAGGAGCTTTGCCTACCTTTAGTTCGACAGACATCTATTTTAATAATGTTGAAATACCCAATGGGACTCATGTTTTTTTTACGAGTTTGGTGCAACCCAATAATCAAACAGATGAAAATATATCCAATGACTCCGAGACACTTGATTTTGATTTGAGTTCGGGGATAGAGTTGGAGCTTTCCTTAAAAGCAGATCGCTATGGAAATGAAACGACATGGAAGTTACTTAATTCTGATTTAAACACAGTTTCATCGGGGGGGCCTTATGGAAATTATACGTCTGAGAATCGGCAAATCTGCTTGCCCGTAGGAAATTACCATCTTTATTTTTATGATAGTGAGGGCGATGGTATGTGTTGTTTGTATGGTAAAGGGTATTACAGCCTGAAATATGTGGAAACGGGTCAGGTAATTTGCGAAGGCAGTTCATTTGCTTTTGAGGATTATCATAATTTTAATGTTCAACCCACTTCCATAGACAGACTTGAATCTGAAAAAGGTGTGAATTTATTTCCAAATCCGGTCTCCGATATTTTGTTTTTTGAAGGATCGGATGCTGGCGAATTTGAAATATTTAATACTTTAGGCCAATCAAAAATGAAGGGAAAATTAACAGAAAATTTTATTTCTGTTGGTCATCTTGATAAGGGATTCTATTTGCTCAAATATACACAGCAAGAAATGGAATATATACACAAAATACTAATTATTAGATAGTTAAATAAAGTTTTAGAAAATAGAAGAAAATGGAGTCGAAGCAGTTAGAAATTCTTAAAAGTGCAATAATTCTGGAAAGAAGGGGACACGAGTTTTATTCGAAGTTAGCAGAACAAGCCAAAGATTCTGATGTAAAATCTTTCTTTGATATGATGGCAAAAGAGGAAGAGGCGCATATACGTTATTTGAGTCATCAGTTTCAATTGATTGCTAAAGATAAGTTGATGGAAGCACCAATGGAAAGTTTGAGTGAAGACGATCAAATGGCTCAGAAAATTCTTACGGACAAGCTGATTCAAAAGCTTTCTGCCGTGAGCTTTGAGGCTACTGCAATTGCTGCTGCTATTGATTTCGAGAACCGGGCAATCCAATTGTATTCGCAAAGATCATTAACTGCTGAGACAGAAGAGGAGCGTAGCTTTTATCGTTGGTTGGCGGATTGGGAGCGGGGACATCACAAAATATTACATGAGATCGATGAACAATTAAAAGAAAAAGTATGGTTTGATCATAGTTTTTGGCCTTTCTAATATTTGCTGTTTAGATAAGAAAACATATTTTTATATTAAGCCAATAGAACAAGGCTTTCAAGAGCTTTCGTTTTATTGGCATTTTTGTTTTGTACCTGCAATAATTCGCAGCATTTTTCAATTTGTACAATAAACAATAGTTTGCAGAAAAAAAACTGCAACTTTTGAATGAACTAAAAATTCGAGCAAAATCTCGTAAAACGAGGGCAAACAAAAAACCCTTGTGTATTTAAGAAATTAATTTTCTTTATAGAATTATCCATTTAGATGCAGAACAGCGAGAAACTTAAAATTCTTTGAAATAGCCACATAAGTTCAGCCAAGTAGTGGCGGCATCTTTGTAACGAAAAACAATTATTGCATATTGTTGGTTGCATTATTTTTTGTCATTCAAGGCATTACGTATTTTATCAATTTCATCATCAGACAATCCTGTTCCGTCTTTTATTATTTCGTTGGTATATCCTTTCTTTATAAAAGTAATCGCAATTTCAATTTCTCTTTCTTTTTTACCTTTTGCTATCCCTTCAATTTCTGCTGTTTCAAACGAGTTTTTTAAATCAAGATAATGTTTCAAACTCTCAATAAATTTTTGTCGTTCTTCGGCTGTATATTTCGCTATTTCAGCAATTTTAAATGCTTTCTTAAATATTTTTTCTTGCAATTTGGAAGGAATTCTATCAAATTTGTGTAAGTTTTTTAACAAGAAAAACCATTTATCAAGATGCGTATCTAATTCATCTTCTGTTTTCGTAAAATTCGGCATTTGAACATAAACAAAACTCAATTTATCGTTAAATACTTTTCTTGTTATTTTACCTATTAAACCGATTTCATCAACGACCAATTTATCTTTATCTTTGTCATCAAATACAAAATCAAGTATTCCAACACAATAAACTGCTTTTAATTCATAATTCCAATCTCCTTTTTGTGCTTGTTCCTGAATTGGAAATGTTGCGTAGTATAAACTTCTATCTTTATAAAATTGCTGTTTAACTTTTTGTAATTCAACAATAAATTTTTCACCATGCTCATTTTCACAGTATAAATCAAAAATTGCTTTTCTATCTGTAACGGTTGAGCCTAAATGTTCTGTTTTTTTGTAAGTCAAATCTTTGATTTTCTCCTTTGTTTTTAACAATTCGTTGAGAAAATCAATCAGTAAATCTTTATTTGGTTCAGAGCCAAATAATTTTTTAAATCCAAAATCCGTGAATGGATTTACGTATATTTCGTTTATTTCTATTTTATTAGCAATCTTTTGCATCTAATTCAGTTTTATGTAAATCTACGAATATTTTAAATGTTTTCAAATTTTTATCCGATTATATGTTTGGAAGTCATTTATTGAAACTAACCCTTTTAACTTGAACCCTTTTAACTTGTATTCACCGTTGAGTCACAAAAAAATATGATGATGATCGTATCAAAGACGATCGCTAGCCATCATGGTTTCCATGAAGAAACTCAATGGTGGATACAAAGAGTTGAACGATGCCGGCATACCTTATATATAGGGTATTGTATAGACATTTTTTATGCCTTAAAATGCTCATTATTGCATATTTATAGAAAAATTGATCTCGATATTTTTTATTTTCATTATTTACCGAAGGTTTAGTTCAACATTTAAATAAACTCCCACTGCCAAGTTACAAAGATATCGCTACTATGCGGCTATAAACCCAGCCAAACTATCACGAAACCTTTATTTTTGCCTTCAGCATTTAAATGGATAATTCAATTTCCTTATTTTAAATACCGGATGAGCTAATTTCAAAATTTGTATATTATTTTCTAACTTACACCCAAAACCTGATTTCGTCAATTGTTAAAAATTTCCAAAAATGGACATTTTTAAATTGAAAGTGGAATTCCATTTTAACTATTAATATGAAAGCTATATTTCCATTTTATGTAATTTTATGAAAGTAGTCTTTTGAAAATCAAACATTACAAAAATAAATATCATTATAATATTTAATAATTATATTTATTCTTACCCCCTTAGAAAAGTATTACAAAAAGTTTTTTATTAGTTTAATTCAATTTTGATTATATTTATTTGGTGGGGGTAAATAAAAAAAGTGTATTTTTGCAATGACAAGTTCAGTATAATTAAATCCTAAATGAAATGAGAAGATACTATGCATTATTCATCGGGTTGTTTCTAACAACATTTTTCTTAACAAATGAAATCAAAGCGCAAGAAGAAAGCTCTTCTGCATTTAGTCTAAATGCCGGAACTGATATCGTAAGCAATTACATTTGGCGTGGTGCTCCATCAGTTAGCTATATTCCTGGCGGAACATCAGGATTACTTGCTCCTTCTATTCAACCTGTGTTATCAGTAAGTGCTTTTGGTATAACAATCGGAGCATGGGGATCAACAGATTTTACAGGCTCATACCTTGAAACAGATTTATTTGCAAGTTATACATTCAAAAACATCACAGCTACAGTTACAGATTATTACTGGGCTTATGGTGCAGCGGGTTCTTTTGGCGATTATTTCGAGTACGGAAAAGATAGTACAGGACACATCCTTGAAGGATCTTTGATGTTCAAGGGGGGCGAATCTTTACCTTTGACTATAACGGTAGCAACCATGTTTTACGGAGCAGATAAAAAGGTTGATGGTACAGAGGTTAAGAACAATTTATCTACGTATATAGAAGCTGCTTATAATATTCCTGTAGGTTCTTCCAGTTTGGATGTATTTTTGGGTGTTTCTCCTACAGATGGTTACTATGGTGACGGTTATAAATTACTTGGTGGCGACAAAGAAGGTGGGGTTGTAAATATGGGTTTCACCGGATACAGAAAAATCAAAATCAGCGATAGTTTTGAACTTCCGATCAAAGCTTCTTTGATCATGAACCCACAAGCGAAGAAAACATTCTTTGTTGTTGGCATAACTTTATAATATATAAGCTAATTATAAAAAATTCAAGCCATGAAGAAAATTGAAGCAGTCATTAGAAAAGCCAAGTTTGAAGATGTTAAAAAAGCGCTACATGAAGTGGACATTGACTTCTTCACTTGGTGGGATGCAACTGGTGTAGGTAAGGCCACAGAAAGTATGGTTTACCGGGGAGTTGCAGTGGACACAAGCAGAATTCAACGCAGATGCTTGTCGATTGTTGTTCGCGATCACAATCTCGACAAAACAATAAAAGCACTGATCGATTCAGCAAAAACAGGTGAATTGGGTGATGGAAAAATCTTCGTTTATGATATCGAAGAAGTATATAGAATCCGTACTGGCGAAAAAGGCCCAGAGGCGTTGTATATCAAAGGAGAAGAAGTTTAATTAACAAAAAGATAGGAGAATAAAAATGAAAAGATTTAAGCTATTTAGCCTTATAACGTTGGCTCTGGTTTTATTTTCGGGTGGAGCGCTTTTCGCTCAGGATGTAGCTGCCGAACCGCAACCTTTTATCAGTGCAGGTAATACTGCTTGGTTGCTCGTTGCCTCAGCGCTTGTTATGCTGATGACCATTCCCGGACTTGCTTTGTTCTACGGTGGATTGGTGAGAAGGAAAAATGTTCTGAATGTATTGATGCAATGTTTTATTTTAACAGCAGTTATCAGTATCGAATGGGTTGTTTTAGGCTACAGCATGGCCTTTGGATCATCCAAAGGTGCTCTTGCTCCTTTTATTGGAAATTTGGATTGGGCTTTTCTCAATGGAATATCGGCTGGCGATGTGAGTCCTTATTACATCTCACAAGCAATTGAACGTATTCCTCACTATGTATTCATCCTGTTCCAATGTATGTTTGCTGTCATTACTCCTGCACTTATCATTGGTGCTTTTGCTGAACGTATTCGTTTTAAGGGATTTTTGATTTTCTCTGTTCTTTGGGCACTGCTTGTTTACAATCCAATTGCTCACTGGGTTTGGTCTGGTGATGGTTGGTTGTTTAAATTGGGTGCATTGGATTTTGCCGGTGGAACTGTTGTTCACATCAATGCCGGGGTTGCAGCTATTGTTACTGCCATTATGATCGGTAAGAGAAAATACTATGCAAACAATCCTACGCCTCCTCACAACATTCCAATGGTACTTATTGGAGCTGCATTGCTCTGGTTTGGCTGGTTTGGTTTCAATGCAGGTAGTGGTTTGGCCGCAGATGGACTTGCAGGTAATGCTTTCCTTGTGACACATATAGCTGCTTCTGCTGCTGCTTTAACTTGGGCTCTTTTTGATTGGTTTGTACACAAGAAACCTACATTGGTTGGTACTGCTACAGGTGCTGTGGCCGGTCTGGTTGCTATTACACCTGCCGCAGGTTTTGTTGGAGTTGGTGGTGCTTTGGCCATAGGTATTGTAGTTTCTATCTTATGCTGGATCATGGTTGCAAAAGTTAAACCTAAATTAGGTTACGACGATTCTTTGGATGCTTTTGGTGTTCACGGTATTGGTGGTATTTGGGGAGCTTTGGCAACTGGTATTTTTGCAACACCCGCAGTACAATCGGCTTATTCAGGTTTATTAAGCGGAAACGCAAAACAATTTGGAATTCAAGTTGTTGCTGTATTAGTTACTTTGGTTTATTCAGGTGTTCTAACTTTTGTACTCTTTAAACTTACCGACAAGATATTTGGTATCAGAGCCGCTGATCATGAAGAAACTGCTGGTTTGGATCTAACACAACATAACGAAATTGCTTATACAGAAGCAGAATAATTTTCCCTTGTTGATTTTGTTTGTTGATTTTTTTCGCTAGATGAAAAAGGCTGCTGCAAAGCAGCCTTTTTTTATTTTAACATTTCGAAATTCAATATTTATTCTCACTCAAGGAACCATTTCCAAACAGGTAACTTTTGAATGACAATTTCATCCAGAATAATTTTTTCTTCTGAATTGTAAGTTAAAATCAATGCCTGCCTGATACCTGAAAAATTTGCACATTCGATTATTCCTGCAATCTCTCTTTTTAAATTTTGTTCGTTCAAATCATAGCAAACCTGAATAATTTCAGTTATTTGCCCTTTATCCTCCAATAAAAAATCACATTCATTTTTCCCTTTATAAAAGAAAATATTCTTTTTTCTTCTTTTAAGTTCTATGAAAACAAGATTCTCAAGCAATCGACCATAATCCATACTTGTTTTAAAAGAAATAATATTTCGTAATCCATTATCAATGACATAGATTTTCTTACTACTCACATATTGTTTTTTTAATGAAGGGTCATATTTGTAAATTTCAAAAACTAAATAAACAGATTCTAAAAACTCGATGTAATTTTTAATCGTTATAGGGCTCTTAATTTGTAATATATTGGCCAAATTATTATAGGAAAACTCTTTTGACAAATTTGTCATTAAAAAATTTGAAAGTTGTTTTAATGATTTAATTTCCTGAATTTTATATCTGGAAATCACATCCCGGTATAAAATATCTTCATATATCCGAAGCAAAGCTTCTTTTTCTTCAGAATTATACAACTCAGGAAATCCTCCATGAATCAGATATTTATCAAAAATTGAAATTATATCAGCAATTTTCTGGGTTGTTAGACTTTTCAAATTTATCTTTTCTGCGTTAACAATTTCCTTAAATGAAAAAGGAAATAATTCAATTTTAATATATCTGCCAGTTAAATGACTGGCAAGTTCTGAACTTAACATATTTGCATTGCTTCCTGTGATAAAAATCTTGTATTCATAATCATGAACCCTTCTGATAAACCTCTCCCAGTATGGTATATTCTGTATTTCATCAAAAAACAAAACTTTTGAAGAGCTACGTTTATGAAAAATAATAAGTAATTCTTGAAAGTCATTCACGCTGAAATCGAGTAATCTCTCGTCTTCAAAAGTAATATAATGAAAATCTTCAAAGTATTTAGCGAATTGTAAAAGCAAGGTTGACTTTCCACATCGGCGAATACCACTTATTATTGTAATTCTTTTTGAATCAACGTAATATTCAAAATTAATATTTCGTGGTATGCCACTCGGTTTTGATTTATAGTATTCTTCTTGCTCATTAACAACCAATTGAAGTATATTATTATCCATAAAATATCTTTTAAGCTTTTTAATAATAGTTTTTGAATATTACAAATATACATATTTTTCATTTTTACATATTATAAATATATATATTTTATTAATATCAATATTGCCAATATACATATTCGATAATTTTAATTCAAAAAAAGGCATAGGTTTTTCAGATTTGTCCAGTTTCTCAAGCATAAATGCATGGGCTAATGATAAGCACCCTGAAAGTCAGAAGAATTTATTTGAAACATGGTCTATGGAAAATATTCATTCAAATAAATTCTAACCGCTATTCATTGAACCCATCATTAGCTCTGCCATTTATGGTGGAGCGTGATTTTCCGTAGATACGCAATATCTTGCGTATCTACCATTGAGTGCCTTGATTTTCGTTTGTAAGCATTTTTTAGAAAAACGCAACATAATAGTTTTGCGCTGTTTCAAGAGTTCTGAAACTATTGTTACAAGAATTGAAACAATCCTGCAAATTTTTCGGTACAGAATAAATTTCGGTTTGATAAAAATTTTCTATTCATGTTTTCCATAAACATGAAAGTATCAATTCTTAATTCCAATTCAGTTTTTTGCTCTAATCATTAATTGAATTTTTAAATTCACTTATAAATGGTAACTACTTAAAATTTAATGCATAAAAAAATCATTTTTCTCATAAATACAAATATTTTTGTTGCAGAATTAATTATTTTTCTGACTTAATAAATCAAAAACAAATGAAAAAAGTAGAAGCAATCATTCGTAAATCGAAATTCGAATCCGTTAGAGAAGCATTATTAAAAGTAGATATTGAATTTTTTACCTATTGGGATGCAATTGGCGTAGGCAAAGAAAGAGAAAGCATTGTATATCGTGGCAAAACCATTGATACGAGTAAAATACAGCGCTTATATTTATCCATTGTGGTTCGCGATCAAAATCTGGAGAAAACCATCAATGCTTTACTTCAGTCTGCAAAAACAGGAGAAATTGGCGATGGCAAAATATTTGTTTACAACATTGAAGAAGTTTATCGAATCAGAACAGGAGAAAAAGGTCCCGAAGCATTGTTTATCAAGGGAGAAGAAGTATAAAAAGATTTACCAGATTCGTATTCGCTCCTCTGAACGAATATACATCGTATTAGAAGGCTTGATCCGAAATGCCTCATAGAATGCATCAATATGAGGCAGTGGTCCGTTTACCCTAAACATGCCCAGCGGATGAACATCGGTGATGGTTCTATGGATCATTTCCTCTTCTTTGTTCAATTGATACCAGATACTTGCATAAGCAATAAAGAATCGTTGATCTGACCGCAACTGATTGATTTTTTTGTTGAATTGTCTTCTACCCAGTGCGTCCCGAAGTGCATCATAAGCAATCAAAATTCCACCTAAATCAGCAAGGTTTTCACCCAAAGTAAGTGCGCCATTTGTATGAATTGAATCGTTGATTTTGAAACCATCGTAGTATTTTACCAGACGATCCGTTTTTTCTTTGAATTTCACTACATCTTCATTTTCCCACCAATCTTTTACCTGACCGAATGCATTATAATGCCTTCCCTGATCGTCAAATCCATGCGTAAGTTCGTGTGCTATCACAACGCCAATAGCGCCATAATTTAATGCTGGATCCCAATCGGGTTCATAAAAGGGAGCTTGCAGTATTCCGGCAGGAAAAATGATGGCATTGGTAGCAGGATCATAAAATGCATTGATGGAATGCGCATTGATAGGCCACTGGTTGGAAACAACTTTTTTTCCTATCCTTTTCATTTCCGAATCATATAAAAATTGAGAACAAGTGAAAACATTTTCAATCATGGATTCGCCTGTAATTTCCAATTTGCTGTAATCAGTCCACTTGTCGGGATACCCTATCTGAATAGAAGTATTTTTAAGTTTATCTATGGCTCTTTTCTTTGTCCCTGAGCACATCCAATCCAAATTTTCAATGCGAGTCTCAAAAGTTTTAATAATTTGTTCCACCATTTTTATCACATCTTCCTTTTGGGTTTCGGAGAAGTACTTTTGTGAATATTGTTTTCCGATTGCATCACCCAAGAGAGAGTTCATGGTGGATATCACACGTTTGTGTCGGGGCAAATGGCTTGACTTCCCTGAAATGTTTTTACCGTATAATTGGAAATTTGCAGAAAAGAACTTATGCGATAAATAGTTGGACGATTTTGATATCAAATTGACCTTCATATAATCTTTTAGCTGGGTCAAATTGCTGTTTTCAATTAGGCTATCTAATCTTTCAAAATATTGGGGAGATAACACATTGATCTGGGTGTTTTTAGAAATATTGGCATAAATGAAATATTTTTTCAAAGGCATAGACGGATATAAAGATACAATCTCTTTTACCACTTGTTTCTGAACAGATTTAACAATACTTCTGGTTTTTACCTTGTTTGAAGAAACTCTTGCCAAATCCATTTCGGTGGTGATAAAATTTTGATGCATGCGTTTGGCAATTTTTTCATTGTATCCCGCCAAAGAAACAATCTCTTTTAGGTAGGTATTATATTGATTAAAAACATTCTGATGATAGCTTGACGGATTAAAATAAAAGTCTAAATCGGGCAGGTTTAGCGGAGCTTGATGCATAGCACCAATATTGATTTGGTTGTTTTCTGGATCTGCTTGAGCAAAGAAAGTGAAGAAAACCCAATTTCCATTTCTATGCATGGAATAAACTATTTTGTCCAAGTCTTTCTTATCCTGAATCTGATCAATTTCATTGAGTTCTCTTTGAAGATATGTAAAGGAATTTTGCTCATTTTTCAAAGAATCCATTGCCGTTCTATAAAAACAGCCAATGATTTTTTCCTCATCATTTTTCGTAGTCGAACATTTATTTCCGGCTTCTTCCAACAAGGTTCTTATGATCTGGTTTTGCTTTGCTCTAAGGATGTCCAATGCGCCATATCGGCTGTAACCTTTTGGTATAAAACCTTTTTTCAAAGATTTGTTGTTCACAAAACGGTAGAAATCATCGCCGGGTTGCATGGTTTTGTCTAAGTCAGAACCAAAAACAGAAACGCTGTTTGATAAATCACCGCTCGTATAAATTGTGCATCCCACAAAAAATAGAGATAAACCAGATAGTAGTATAGAAGCGATTTTCATTTGAATTTGCCTTTGTAGAATTAGACTCTATTTAACATTTAATAACGTCTAATTTAAGAAATAATTTTATTACTGAAAATGAATGTTTTAAATTGAAATATATTTAAAACCCCAGGATATGCTAATAATATTTGCCTTTTTTGCGTGAATTTAGGACAAACAAATAAAAGAAAAAAGAAATACGGTAATTTATACTGATAAAAACAATTAGAAATGAAGATAGTTTTGCACAAATTTTGATTGAATATAAATGGATATTTGATTATCGAGGTATTTTAGAATTGCAAATTATTGCTTGCTAATTTTTTTTCAAGAAACACAAAAGTTTTAATAAATCCTTAAATCAGAAAGTGTTTTTTGTTTGCCCGCGAATTACACGAATTTTAGTTCATCGAAAAATGATAAATATTTACGTAAACTATTGTTTATTATACGAATTGAAAAATCCTGTGGATTATAGGTAAATCTAAACGAATGAAAGAAATTTATACGAAAATAAATGACATACATAACTAAAAATATCAAATGGCTTTTAGTCATGTTGATATGTTTTATTCTTCCCAATTTTGCCAAGAGTCAATCGCTGTCAAAATTCTGGATAATAGAACAAAGGAAAGTCGATTTAACTGAAATTCAAAAAATTTCAAATCCGGTTTTTCATGGAGGTGAAACAGTTCATCTGCTTTTCCAATTTGATAAATTTTCTGTTGAAAATTCAAGAGGATCAATAACTTACACTTACGAGTTTTTTGTAAATGATAAATCTATTTTTCAGACAGATGCCATTGTATTTGCAAAAATCGTAGATGAGCAAAATTGGTCCGATTACAGAATTTGGTATAAGCAAATTCCACAAAATCTACCAGGCGAACACAAAGTTCTGCTCAAAGTCAAAGACAATAACTCCGGAAAATCTTATGAAAGCGAGGTAAGCTACAAAGTTACCTTTTAAATATTTCAAATTCCTGCTACTTTTTTTCAAAATCCGACCGATTTACTTACATTTACTTTGAAATAATTTGTAGATTTGCATATAGTAAAATTGTAAATTATGCTTGCACCATTAGATAATGAAACTATTTTCAAAAGAGCATTTACAGATAAAGATGTTTTTCATCAATTTGTGAAAGACCTTTTTAATATTGACATTATAGTTAGCCAAATTGAAACAGAAAAATGGTTCACGCCGCTAATTGCCAATATGGACTTTAGTTTAGATCTTTATGCTGAAACAGATGATAGATTCGTTATTGAAATTCAAAAAATTGATTTTGATTATAACCTTAATCGATTTTTAGGCAATTTTATGAGTTTAATTATTGACCAACAAAAAAAAGCAAATAAATATATAATTCCACATTGAAAAATAAATGCTGCAAAAAACGCTATTAAAGCAGGCTGTGTAAATGAACTTATAAAAGTAATTACCGGCATAACAGATGAACAAATTGACGAAATGCGAAAACAACTTAATTAACAAATGATTAATACTATTAACCCACATAGCAAACATCTTGGCTTTCTGTCTGTAACACGAACAGAATCCTTTCAAACAAACATAAAGTCAGTACGTTGCGTATGGCCGTTCGATATTTTGATTTTAACTAAAAATAATTAATTCAACATGACGCTATTATTGATTGCCCTGGCTCCTATCGCAATTCTGGCTTTTTATCTGTATTTTGCCGATAAGCATGAAAAAGAACCCCTCGGAATTCTGGTCAAGGCTTTGATAGCCGGTGCGCTTACAGTTATTCCTGTTTTGCTGGTAGATTCAGGTTTGGAATTTTTTACACCTTCCGATCCCAACTTGAAGGTTTTCTGGAACGCATTTATTATTGCTGCTCTTGTTGAAGAAGCATTCAAATTTTTAGCATTATATTTAATCACATGGAAAAACAGAAACTTTAACGAACGATTTGACGGAATCATCTATGCTGTCTATGTTTCCTTAGGTTTTGCGCTTATCGAAAATATCCTGTATGTGTTGCAAGGTGGATTGAGCGTTGGAATCCTGCGTGCATTAACTGCTGTCCCTGCACACGCTTTGTTTGGCATATCGATGGGCTTCCATTATGGTATTGCAAAATTTGAACCTTCCAAAAAGCAAGCACAAATGTTTTTTGCCTTCACAATTCCATTCATACTACATGGTTTGTATGACTATATTCTTATGAGTGAGAACACGATTTTGCTGATTTTGTTCATTCCTTTTGTGGTTTTTATGTGGGTCTTTAGCATTAAGAGAATGCGCCGCCATTCAAAAGATTCAGAATTTCTTAAGCAACCCGAAAATACTTCTGTAGATACGACTAATACACCACAGGTTTAGGAAGGGACTGAGTAAATACCATTTTAAAGAAATGATTTTTAAGCGAGCAAATGCTAATAATGACAAAATAGGTAATTTCAAAATTTATGGTAAATTCGCATAATTGCTTTTGTAATCATGATGACTGAAGAACACATAAAAGAAGCTTTATCATTAAGATACATAGAATTGGTTGCAGCCTTTAATGGTTACAAAACAAGTTCTTCGTATCCTGATTATGGAACTGATTTAGAAATTAAAGAGATTGATTTTCGTATTGAAAACCAGCATAAAAGATATTTAGAAACAGGAAGAGAATTGAAATTTCAATTAAAAGCAACAACAGAAAATTCAATTTTAATGGAAGAAGAATCAATTAAATTCGATTTGCAGGCATACACATATAATGATTTGCATTCAAGAAAAAATTCTAAATGTCCATTGATTTTAATTTTGTTTGTTCTGCCATCAGATAAATCCAGTTGGTTAAATATATCTGATAGCGAATTAATTACAAGGAAATGTGCTTACTGGTATTTTCCTGACAAAGCTGAATTATTAACATCTAATTCTGCAACAAAAAGAATTTCAATCAATAAGAAAAATTTTATTTCTAAAGATACACTAAATCAATTATTTGATAATTATTCTTGATGAATACGCAATTAATATATAAAAATATTACAGACCTGTTAATAAACAGAGATTGGAAAAAACAGGAAGTTAGAACAAAATATGATTTATTTGTTCCACCTTCAAAACTGGGTTTTTCTGATACGTATAAATTATATATTTACAATAAATATGAAAATTCAGATTACGAGAAAGAAATTTTAAAAAATTTAAATATTGTTTCACAAATTTACAGTGAAGATATAGACGAATTGGCTTCAATAATCATTGAGGACAGACAAATATTATCATTTCATATAGAAAACGAAAATATAAAAAATGGACACCCAAGTATTCCTTTTTTTAATACATTGATTAATAAATCAAAAGAATTATTACATGAAGTAGCAAATTTTTCGGTTATTAAACAACCTCATTTTTTCGACAATAAAGATGAAGCAGAAAGATACTTGAACTATTGTAATTTCTTCAAAAATGATGTTGGTAGCTTAATTACAAAAATTCAATTACCCAATAATGAAGAGATAAAAGAGAAAACGCTATTTGACAAATCAATAATTGGAAGTGAAATAAATCTAAATCTAATTAAAATTACAGAATTCATAAATACAGAAATAATTGGTCTTGATAATTTTGAGCCAACAGATGATTTTTTAATTCAAAATAGGGATCTGTTGAGTGTAAATGTATCGAATAAATTAAAAGACCTATATACAGGAATTGAATATGCTGATATTGAAATTTCTCTTAAAGGAACGCAAATATATCAAATATCAACGGCTAAAGAACTAAATAGAGAAAAAGTAAATAATTTGGGTACGTTTTCGAAAACAATTCGTGAAAAAATGAAAGAAATATCTGAAAATGATGTTTATGGCAAGATTATTCAATTGAAATCAAAAGACGTTGATAGCGACCAAAATATGATTATAATCGAAGGTGAAATCAAAAAGGTAAAATCAAAGATTTCGGTAAAGTTAAATTCAGACCAAATAAAATTAGCAGCCGATGCTTTTAAAAATAATAGAACGGTTTTGATCAATGCCATTTTAGAAAAAGACAAATCTCAATACAAAGTCGCAGAATTAAAGGATTTTAGAGCATTGACCAAATAAAAGAGACTCGAAAATTTGTTCCCCTACCATTTTTTCCCCAATAAAAATGGAATCAAAATTGAATAAATACAACAAATCAGTTTTATGGTTATATTTGCAATAGTTTTAATTTTACTATTATGCAATTAACTTATAATTAAATAGTTAATTCATATTTAATACTCCACAACTTATGAGAAAGATATTTTGTATTTGTTTTATTGTTTTTTTCTGGGCAAGCATGAGTTTGGCTCAATTCAAAGATTTTGAAAACTTATCGGATCTGTACAGCAAATCTCAATATGAGAATTGTATTGAAAAATGCCAGAAAGCACAAGAAAAAGAGCCTAAAGAACCGATGCCTTTTTTGTACGATGCCTTCTCAAACTTTGGTCTATTCCTCAGCACATCGGAAAATACCCTTCAGGAAAAGCTACTGAAAAACTGCCTGAAAAGTTTGAAAACAGTTAAAAATATTGATAAAAAAAGGATCGTCTTCGAAAAATTTCCAAAGGAAATCTCACGTATAAAAGACAGCACAAAATCTATAGCACAAAGGCTTTATTATCAAAAAAAAGAAGAGAAATCCAAGCCCTATTATGACTATTTGGTAAAAGTTTTTAACGATACCACCGATGAATACAAGCATTTGAACGGATTGGTGGGAGAAAATACCGTTACGCAAGCCACTTTGCGCAAGGCAGGTATTGACTTGAAAAAAATGAATCAAACCGATGAGCTAGGGCGCAAACAAGGTGCTTGGAAAAAAGTATATCCGAACGGCAATGTGGCCTACGAAGCAAGATTCCGGGATGACAAAAATATTGGTGAATACAAGCGCTACGATGAAAGAGGTAATTTGCAATCCCTTATCGTATATGATGAATTAGGAAACTATGGCAAAGCAACTTTTTACGACGATAGGGGAAATATTGTCAGCGATGGTTTTTTCAAAGGACAGAAAAAAGACAGTCTCTGGAGGTACTATTCCTTCAATAAAAACATCATGCAATTGGAAGGTGAAATAAAAGGTCTTCAAATGATCAATAAATCGAATCTGAATTACTTAGTACAGGAGGAAAGATACAAAGATGGAGTTCTTCAAGGACTATCCAAACGTTACTACCCAGGCGGCAATATCTCCGAGCTTTTTTACTATGAAAACAACAAAATTCAAGGCATCTTCAAAAGTTTTTTTCCTTCGGGAAAATTAAAAGAAGAAATCCATTATAAAGATGGAAAAAGGAATGGCAAATACCTGTTAATGTACGAAAATGGCAACACCGATACGCAGGGAAATTATGAGAATGATTTGCAGAAAGGCGAATGGCAATATTTTGATATGAATAAGAAAAGCATTCAGAAGATCACCTATAAGAAAGGAAAAGCAATCAATCAAGATCAAATTGATGATAAGCAAACAGATGAGCTTAAAGACATGGACAAAAGAAAAAATCTGTACAAAGACCCGGAAAAATATAAAGATAACCCTATGAATATTATCAATGAATAATTTTTAAATAATAAAAACAACTTTGCTATGAAATTCAGAATTCTCATCACTGCGTGTCTGATCCTTATGACCTGCGAATCTTATTTTTGCCAGGGGCAAAATTTTTCAATACTTGAAGCCTCGGTGGGGCATTGGTATGGCTTAGGTCCCGATGTACCCGATCAAATGCAATGGCAAAGTGGAACGGATAATATCAGTTTTGTTGAAAAATACGAAACTCTTTTGACCGAAAATATAAAAACCAAGGCCAAAACCACCATTCTCTCTTTGGCTGCGTTCAATGAAACTCTTTCACGAAGCAAATTACCCGTATTGGATTATCTAAGTGAATACAATTGGATAAGCAAGAATCTTTTACAAATTAATGTAAAAAATTATTTAGTCTTTTATAATATTGAAAATAAAGCGATTGAATCCTATATAACCTGCCGGGAAGGTGGCGAAAACTATTCATATAGTAAAGAAATTGAGCATGTTGCATATACCTACAATAACAATGTATGGTTAGCTGGAAAAAATGCTGCGAGCTTTCCTGTAACCAAGGAAAATGATGCCAACTTTGTTTGCGGAAAATCTGTAAGCCGAAACGAATTTGGTATCGAAAAGGGTATATTTTGGTCGCCCAAAGGCAACTTTCTTACTTTTTACAGAAAGGATGAATCTGAAGTTTCCAATTATCCTTTGATCGACTATGATCATCGGGTGGCAAACGCCAAACTTATCAAATATCCTATGGCGGGTATGCCCAGCGAACATATTTCTTTGGGAGTGTTTGATATGAAAAGCGCAAAGACAATTTACATAGAGCAAGATCCAATATCTGAAAAATACTTAACCAATATAAGCTGGGATCCGAGCGAAAAATTTATTTTCATTGCAGTCCTAAACCGTGAGCAAAATCACATGCAATTGAACAAATACAATGTAGCAGATGGCAAGTTTGTCAAAACGCTGTTCGAAGAAAAAAACAGCAAATATGTGGAACCTCTTCATCCTGCATTTTTTTTAAAAAGCGATCCAACAAAGTTCATTTGGCAAAGCGAACGAGATGGCTTCAATCATTTGTATTTGTATGATATTGAAGGGAATTTGATCAACCAAATAACAAAAGGCAATTGGGTTGTAAATGACATTTTAGCAGAAAGCAAAGAAGGTGGGACAATTTATTATACTTCTACCCAGGAATCACCCCTGAATAATGATCTTTACCAGACAGATTTAAAAGGTAATATAAAGAGAATCACCAAAAAAGATGGTTACCACGACATCCTTCTCAATTCTGATTTTCAGACCTACATAGATACTTATTCCTATCTTGAAGATCCCGGAAATGTGAGTGTATGCAACTTCGAAGGCAAACAAATTTCTATGATTCGCAAATCAGAAGATCCTCTGGAAAACTACAACAAGTGCAAAATCGAAATTTTTTCTTTCAAAGCCAATGACCTATCAACAAACCTCTTCGGAAGATTAATAAAGCCTTCAAACTTCGACAAGAATAAAAAGTATCCACTTCTGCTTTACGTTTATGGTGGCCCTCATTCACAGCAAATTACAAACAAATGGTTGGGTGATGCATCACTCTGGAATTATTATATGGCTCAAAAAGGGTATTTGGTTCTTACGATCGACAATCGGGGTTCTGATCGCCGTGGCAGGGACTTTGAAAATGTAATTCACCGTCAATGCGGAAAAATCGAAATGCAAGATCAGATAACAGGTCTTGAATATGTTATAAAACAAGGCATTGTTGACACAACTCACATTTGCGTGCATGGATGGAGTTATGGCGGATTTATGACCACAAGTCTTATGCTGAATTACCCTCAATATTTCAAAGCTGGGGTAGCTGGTGGTCCGGTAATGGATTGGAAGTATTATGAAGTAATGTATGGTGAACGATACATGGATACACCTAACGAAAACCCTGCCGGATATGCAGGCACAAGTTGCATTGAGAACGCCACAAAACTTAATGGAAAACTGCTAATCATTCATGGTGGAATGGATTCAACTGTTGTTTTACAGCATAGTCAGTTGTTTATCAACCAATGTGTCAATAATAAAAAGCAGGTAGAATATTTTATTTATCCAGCAGATGCGCATGGGGTAGGTGGTTTCAGATATGTGAATCTACATGAAAAAATTACAAATTTTTTCGATTTATTTATCAAAGAATAGAAATTTGGGTAATGCGCTAAATAAAAAATTCGTAGCTATTTAGGTCAAAAACGCAATGGATAACCCTGTTATTATTAACCACAAAGGAACTCAACGGAATTTCACAAAGTCACACAAAGCTCTATTATTGTAATAACAACCTTTGTGTGACTTTGCGCTATACTTCGTGTTCCTATATGGTTAATATCTCATTTTCCAAAAACAGAATTTATTTTTTCCTTATCATAGATTTTGCAAATACAAGTCCTTTAAAGCTAACATTCCATTGAGGGATTGTGCATTTAAAATATGGTTGCAAAAAAATAAATTGCATTTAAACTATACTATCCACTTTTATCTATTCCTTAAGCGACATAATCATTACGAGCAATTTTTAATTCCTCAGAACCTGCATGATAAAAGTCTTTGATTTCTTTAACCATAGCTTGTACTTTTGCTAAATCTTTAGCACCATCGCATTCAGCTTCTAACTTCACAATGGTATCAACAATTCCGCTCATTCCAACAATCAGAATGGAAGATTTCACTTTATGAGCATGCTTACCGATTTCAACAAAATCTTCGCTCTGTACAAGTGAATCGAAATCGTTATCGAATTCAATGATTTGTTCCAGAAAAACATCAATCATTTCGGTAATCATTTCATTATTCTCGCCTGTGGTAGAAATAAGATATTCCAGATCTATGTATTTAAATTTTGTTGCCATATTGTGATATTTTCAAAATTGAATTCAAATTTGCTAGTTGCTTGGACAAAGATAGGAATTATTCAATTACAACAAGAATAATTCCTGAAATTCTTCGTCAAAAATCTATTTGCAATTAACAATCAAAGGGCGAGCATTTGCCACACCATTTTCTGCGGCTTTCTTCCAGTCTGCACAAGCGCCGCTTGCATCACGAAGCATCTCTTTGGTATTTCCTCTGTTAAAATAGGCAATACCATATTTATTGTCCAATTCGATGGCTTTGTCTAAGCTTTGCAGAGCATCGTTATACTTTTCCATTTTAAAGTATAAAGTACCTAAGTTATTGTATGCAAAAGCATAATCAGGCTTAATTTTGGTAGTTGATGTGAAGTCGGCCAAAGCTTCTTCATTTTTCCCAAGATTAAAATAGGAAGCCCCCCGGTCATTATAAGCAATATAATAATCTGGTTTAATTTGAATTGCCTTGGTATAATATTCTATCGCACCATTGAAATCGCCTAATTTTTTCTTTGCAAAGCCTAAATTATTGTGGGTGATAGCCATTGTTTCATCGATGGCTAAAGCCTTATGGAAATCTTCAATTGCACCAAAAAGATCTGTCAGATTCATTTTTGCGCTTCCTCTATCGTTGTAGGCATAAGCATAGTTTTTATTCAAATCAATTGCTTTGCTAAATAACTCAATTGCACCTTGATAATCTTGTTTTTCGAACTTGCAAACTCCTGAATAATAATACAGTTTGGCATCAGAATATTGTAATTCGATGGCCTTTTCAAAATCCAGCTGAGCTTTATCGAAATTATTCATCAAAAACAATGCAAAACCTCGATTAAAAAAAGCATTGCCCATTTTTGGGTTCAAATCAATCGCCAAATCAAAATCAGAAATAGCACCTTCATATTCTTTGATCTTGGTTTTTGAAACACCTCTATTTATCAAAGCTTTATCAAAATTGGGTTTCATTGAAATTGCCATATCAAAATCCTTGATGGCTTCTTCATAATTTTCTTTTTGAAAATTAGCAACACCCTTGTTATAGGTTGATTCTGGACCAGCATTTTGGGTAACTGCTGAAGTATCTTTCTGTGCTTTTGCAACAATAGAAATACATACGATTAGGATTAAAAAAAGAATTAATTTTTTCATTTTACAGTTCTATTTTTGATTCGGTAAAAAGGTATAACTATAATTCGTAAATGTACTAAAATATACTTTTAAAATTAGAATGCTGTTTCAATACCATCTTCCAAATTCATTTTTTTTGATTTGAAATATGTTCCGTAAAGTTAAAAAGAATTTTAAAATTCGCTATTATTCGATTCAATTTTTCCTTCGTATATTTCTTATATAATTATTAATCAGATAAATAAATTAATATTATATACAAGACTTTAATCTATAATGATTTACAAATTATCCAATGGAAAAAAAGAGAAAAAAAGAATTCCTAAACTTAGGATGAACATTATTTCAATCATACCAACAAATTCAAAATATTTATAAAGTTATTATCTATTAAAATATTAATAAAATCAATGCTTCTATCGGTTTATTCAGGTATAATCTTAATGTAAAATTTGTGTGTCAATTATATAGGTCGCTATAAGTATAAATTAGGTTTAAATAATATAATTATTCATCAGTATTTGATCATTTTAAGATCAATTTTATTGTTTTAGTACATTGTATATCTGATATTTATAACAAAAGTTTAATTAATGTATTCACAAAAAAGATAGTAAACTACTGGTCTATAGAATATTGCTTATGAATTCACACAAAAAAAGTCCTCCAAGTATAGTGAATTTAAGTGCCGAAGTCCTCGATTCTCAACGATTTTACTCAAAACGCTATAAGTCAGGATCTATTTTAATAAGCAAAAAAAGTTTTATCATCACATATTTGTTTACATTGTCGTATTTAAATTATTGGTGTAACGACTTTTGCATAACGGTATAAATAGTACATTTTGCCGGTTTATTTATACAAGTATTTATAGGTTTTTCACTCTTCCTTTGCGAAAAACAAGCAATCGTTTTTTTGCGAAAATCCTTTGATAAAATTCCTGAAATTAAAATCTGTCAAAGTAGAATAATTGTGTCAAGCAGAATATAGGTGTGTCTATAAACAGTCTTTTTTCACCTCAGAGCACAGCAAAGATCTTCGTAGAGACCACAGAATGTTTATTTAATTACTTTAAATTTTGCTGCTCTCCGCATGTTCGCTTTGGTAAAAATAACTTTATGGATGGATGCTAATTAATTGTGTTTGGATTTCAGGGTAAAAAAAAATGACTATTTTTGTTGCTTCAATGAAAATGAAAACAAATTTTTGTCAAATATAATAAATAGCGTATGTACAATTTGTTAAAAGGTAAAAAAGGGATCATCTTTGGTGCACTCAATGAGCTTTCGATTGCTTGGAAAGTTGCTGAGAAAGCTCATTTGGAAGGAGCAGAATTAGTGCTAACCAATACTCCTTCTGCAATCAGGTTTGGAGATGTTAAACAATTGGCCGAAAAGACCCAGAGTTTATTGATTCCTGTAGATGCTACCAACCTTAAGGACATTGATGAGTTATTTTGCAAAACGATGGATCATTTTGGTGGTAAAATCGATTTTATACTTCATTCCATCGGTATGTCACTCAATGTTCGCAAAGGTCATCTATATGACGATTTGAATTATGAATACTATCAAAAAACGTTGGATATTTCTGCTATATCATTTCATAAAGTTCTTCAGGCAGCTCGTCAGAAAGATGCCATTAATGAATGGGGTTCAGTAGTGGCTCTTTCTTACATCGCAGCGCAAAGATGTTTTGATAAGTACAATGATATGGCCGATGCCAAAGCCATTCTCGAATCGATTTCCCGAAGCTTTGGATATATGTACGGAAGAGAAAAGAAAATTAGAATCAATACAGTTTCACAATCTCCAACACCAACAACAGCAGGAAACGGGATTCATGGCTTTGATTCTCTGATCGACTTTTCTGAAAGAATGTCTCCGCTGGGCAATGCTACTGCTGATGAATGCGCAGATTATGTCCTAACCTTGTTCTCGGATCTCACCAAAAAGGTTACAATGCAAAATCTTTATCATGATGGTGGTTTTTCATCCATGGGAATGAGCGAAAGGGCTATGCATGTATATAGCAAAAGTTTGGAAGCACTAAATACATTGGATTTTGTAATTTAATATATCCCTAACAGATAAACGGGCGAAGCTCTTTGGGATTTAAATAATGGCATAAATTATTGATGTTTAAACCTTCGAGTTGTATAAAATCTCGAAGGTTTTGAAAACCTAAATTAATAAAAATCCGCATATTTTTTCAATTCGTTTAATAAACAATAGTTTGCAAAAATCTATCTTAGCCTTTTTAGTTGTACTAAAATTTGTGTAATTCTTGAAATTCGTGTAATTCGTAGGCAAACAAAATACTTGCGGATTTAAGGAAATATTTATCGCATTCATTCCAATTTTGTTAGGCCAATTACAATTCAAAATTGTCATTATACAGGCATATATAACGGTATAAAATTTGATTGTTTAAACATACATTTGTAATTCAATATTTAGGATGAAAATAGTGCTTGGGCAAACATTTATTTTTCCTGAATTTTTATCCTTAGTTTTTTGAAAAACAACCTATATTTTTGTCTTTGGTATTAATAAGGAATGCTCCTGTAACTGTTAATCATTTCTCCATCATGAAAAATCGCAGGCTTATTTTTTTATTTTTTGGCTTCATTTTATCCTCTATTCATGTTCAAAAGGTTTTGGCTCAGCAAGAAGACACGCTACAATCGAAAAGTTTAGAAGAACTGCTTGCATTGCCCGTAGAGGGGGTGGGTTTTTTTGACATGAATGTTCTCGAAGCACCCGGTTACAATTACATTTATGAAAATGATGAAATTATAGAAGATGGCTTATTTACATTAGAAGATATAATCAATCAGCATGTACCGGGTAATCTGGTTGGAAGACATAATTTTGAGGGATCGCTACATGGGGTTAGGGGGGTTTTGATCGACAATGATTCTAAAACGAGCTTATTATTTAATGGCCAGAATATTAATCAACGATGTTATTATGGTTCGCCCTTCCTGTTTCAAAGTCCCTTTATGGGCGATATAAAAAGAATAGAATTTCTGAACGGACCCTCGTCGATCATAAACGGAAGTGGTGCAAATAATGGGCTCATCAATCTAATCATGAAAAATGGGAAAAATAGCCCTGGTTTGAATATCGAAGCCCGATATGGCGCCACTCAAAATATGACAGTAAATCAGGTTGCTTATGGTAAGAATTGGGGGGAAAACAAAAATATTTTTGTTTTTGCCGGAATTGGAACTGCAAAAGGATTCAAATCTGGTGATCGATACCAATACCAATTTCCGACGACCATAACGCCAGAATTAAAACAGCGAATTATTGATTATCCTCGTCAAGCTTACGAAAAACCTGCATTACGGTTCTCCGCAAATTTTCAGCATAATAATTTTAGTCTTACAGCTTTTTATAATCAAATCCTTGGTACATCAAATGCGTTGTATCATCCTGGTTATTGGCGACAACGAATTTTAGGAGCACAGCCCATCTATAAAATAGAACTGTCTAAATATGAAGGAATTGAATTGATTGGTTCATGTATCATGATGGATGACAAATGGTTAAGTGTCAGTCAGGATTATGAATTTTTGCCGCCAGGGGAAGAAGTAAAAGCGGGTGGGAGAGAAAGCAGTTTAGAATTGAAATCCATATTCAGAACAATCCGAATTCCCAATAATCAATTTGCTTTTGGAATGATAACTGGAAAAAGATTTTTGAAAGAAAAAATGCAGTATTTTTCTGATCCATTGCCATTTGCATTTGCAACCACCAATACAAGCTGGGAAGATTTTACTATATTTCTGGAAAATATTTATTCTTTCAAAGAAAGACTGCAATTTTCAGCCGGATTAAGGTTTGAGCATACATTTATGCACAATATTTATGGAACAAGTCATCCTTTTACACCATTTCAACCTAAAGATTACCAATCAATAACACCAAGATTAGCATTATCATACAATGCTTGGAAAAATGGTATTATAAAATTGGTTTATCAGAATGGATATAGAAATCCTGAAGCGGGTCAATATCCTCGTGCATTGTTTGTTTCACAAATTGTACAACAAGATTTGGGATACCCTGAAAAAGGTGTTCAACTCATACCCGAAAAGATGCATAGTTTTGAGTTGAATTTCAGTCAGGGAGTATCGGATTTAAACTTATTCCTTTTTGGAAATATATATTATAATATTCATAAAAATACTCTAACTTATACTTTTTATTCTGAACATGATGCTTATTTAAATTTGAATCAGGAAGAAATTGACATCATTTCGAACCGACTTGGATTTGGCTCAAGTTCTATGAATAATTTAAAGAGTGATTATAGTATTGGCGGATTTGAGGTAATTGCCAAACAGCAATGGAAAAACCAATTTTCCTTTGAATTGAGCTATTCGAATGTGAATTACTTTGATTTAAAAGATTCTTCTTTTATTCATTTTCCTAAACATTTGATAAAAGGAAATTTGAGTTTACTTTTTATCAAAAAACTAACGATCAATACGAATTTCCATTATTATCCTGGTTTCACAGAAATTAGGACGCATGAAGTATATAAAAAGGATAGATTTCTTTTGAATTTTGTATTTTCCTATCGAATTACTAAAACTTTTACTTGTCAGTTTTCTATTCAAAATGCTTTGGCAAATCAGACGCCACCAGTTACATTTGAGTTTAATCCAAACCGAGGTGGTTTAGGTTTTGATAAGCGGTTTTACTATGCAAATTTGGTTGTTGACTTGTTTGGAAAATAACTTTGCCATCGTTTCAAGCTATGGCAAAGTTAACCTTTCCTATATTTATGAATATGCAAAAAATGAAAAACTATTTTATTATTTAGCATATTATTTATTATCTGCTGACCGATGGTATTCATCCAGAACTTGATTCTGGGTTAGTGCAATACTGTAAATTTTTAATTCATCTATTAAGCCTTTGAATTGATAGCCAGGATATTCATTAAATATGAGGGCTTGCCTTCCGATGAGAACTCTGTCCATATTTTGCGTCATCGTTGGGACAGTTGCTGTAATGTCTAATGCACCATTGATATACAATTTGAGGTTCGTATCATCTACAGTCCAAACTATGTGCAACCATTCATTTGCCACTACGGTATGGTATGAATCAACAGATTTATATCCCCCTGATCCTGTTCCATCGGAAATCCAGACATTCACTTTATCGTAGTGAAGATCAAAATCAAAAGGTCCATATCCGCTGGTTTCATATTTTGCAAAAATTGCTGGCCAGCTTCGATCAATTTCTTCCGTTTTGATCCAGACACTAACCGAGTATTTGTAGGGTAAATTGAATCCATTGTCTATTTCCATGTAATCTCCTGCTCCATCAAGTTTTAAGGCTTTACCATTTATACCATTAGCGAAGCTGGCATCACCCATTAAGATACCATCGTATTGATTACCATGCATGTTATTGGGGGTTTCATTGAAAGACCAATAAGCAATTAAATTATCATCGGTGTGACTGCCTATTTTTTGACAAGATATGCTCAACGAAACTGCAAAAAGAATGATATAGATTATTTTTTTCATGATTTAGTGATTTGATTTATAAATGGTTATAATTGTTGTTTGATTTCGAAATGTTCGGTTGGTGCTACTTTGCATCTAAATTTCAAAATAATCAAAACAAAAACCACTTTCAAATCTTAAAGAAAGTGGTTTGCATCTTGTTATTTTGTGTTTTATTTCCTTCTTGTCATTTTTAAGTTTTTGGGGCCTTGATTTTTATTTTTGAGCGGCGGATTTGTGGTCGGCATGTTGATGCCTTTTTTCTTGGCCATTTCTTCCAATCGCCTTTGGAAGGCAGATTTTTTATCGCTCTCGGGTTTCTTTTTGAATTCGTTTAGTTTGCGCAGAATTTCTTCATCATTTACCATGCGGCGTATTGCATAAGTCTGAATAATTGTTATACAGTTTGCCACAAAATAATAGAAACTTAATCCGCTGGAATAATTATTGAACCAAACGACCATCATGGCGGGCATTAAGTAATACATCATGAACTTCATACCGGGCATCGAGTTCGTAGCATCCATTTGCGTACTGCTACTCAATTTGGATGTGAAAACGATAGAAACAGCCATGAGTAAAGTAAATAAACTAATGTGATCGCCGTACATAGGAATTGTGAAGGGCAAATCTAATATGGAATCATAGGTAGAAAGATCGCTGGCCCAAAGAAAACTTTTTTGCCTTAGTTCAATGGAAGCAGGAAAAAAGTTGAACATTGCAATCAGAACCGGCAATTGAAAAAGTATAGGCAAACAACCTCCTAATGGATTGACACCTACTTTCTTGTAAAGTCCCATAACGGCCTGTTGTCTTTCCATGGCTTTGTCTTTGGGTATTCTTTTGTTGATTTCATCAATCTGGGGTTTGAGAACCCTCATTTTTGCCGTTGACAGGTACGATTTATAAGTCAAAGGGAAAATGATCAGTTTGATGATAATGGTCAGGATCAGAATCAAAAGACCGTAGTTTGTTATGAATGTGCCCAAGAAATTGAAAATAGGAATGATCAGAAATCTATTCATCCAGCCGAAGATAGTCCAGCCTAAAGGAATAATTTCCTGCAACTTTAAATCGTATTGTTTCAAAGTTTTATATTTATTAGGGCCAAAGTACATTTGCATTCCGAGGGTGTCCTTATCTAAATTTTGATAATCGAAACGAATACTGGCAGCAAAATTTTTGGTAAAATTTGCGGTTTCAAGCATTTGTCTTTGTTCAACCTTTGCATAGTCGAATTTTTTATCGGCAATAAGGGTTGAATTAAAAAACTGTTGTTTGAATGAAATCCATTTGATCGATTTTATATCTTCATAATCCGTTTTACTTGTTTCTGTTAAACGGTCAGTTTCCTGATCGGTGAGATGGTAATAGATTGTGGTGTTTTTGTCTTCCCAATCTTTGCCTTTTTCTTGTTGTGGAGCGTCAATTTTCCATATAAAATCTAGAAAGGCAGCATTCTCAGGCATAATTCTGTTTTCGCCAATGATGCGAATATCAAAATTGATCATATAATCATCCTTGGGGATGGTATAGACAAACTCAATAATACGCCCTTCACCGCCGTCTAATCGATATTTTAGCTCGATGTCTTTATCTGTGGTTTTGATGTCACTTTTGATATTGGATTCAAAAAACAGATCTTTTGTGTGAATATACTGGTTCGATTTTGAACTAAAGACGAAATCAAAAACTGTAGAATCACCATTGAATAAAATAAGTGGCTTTTTATCAAACCTTTTATATTCTTTCAGCTCAACCAAATAGGGTTTAGCACCTTTGTTTTGAAACACGATTTTGATCTTTTCATTCTCTATGGTCAATTTTTTATTTTCACCCTGAGAATATTTTGAAAAAATACCAAAATTTTGACTCGATTCTACATTCTTGAGAGAATCCATTTGTGCAATTTCTGATTTGGATTTTACCGTATCTTTTTTTGCAACAACAGAATCTTTCTTTATTGATTTTTTCTCGTCATTTTTGGGTGCAATTTTTGCGCCCAATTCTTTGATTTTTTGCCGTGGATATTCCTCTTCTGGCTTGTATGACAATGCTTTGGAATATCTGTTTATGGCCTCTTCGTATTGGTTCGCATTTGCCAGAGAATCTGCTATTTTCAATTCGCCCTCATAAGCAAGTTTTGTGTTTCTGTTGTTGTAGAGGATGTATGTACCAAACAAAAGAGCTATTAAAACGAAGCCAATAATTTTATTTTTATCCATTAAAAACTGATTTTCTTAAATTAAATTAAACATAAATTATTCGGAAGATTCTTTCTCTGATCTATATTCATAAGCAGAGCGAACAAAGTCCACAAACAATGGATGTGGCGATATTACTGTGCTTTTATATTCTGGGTGAAATTGTGTACCCAAAAACCACCTAAGCGAAGGAATTTCAATTATTTCGACCAAACCCGTATCGGGATTTATTCCGCTGGGAACAAGTCCGGCTTTTTTAAAATCATCTAAGTATTTATTATTAAATTCATATCGATGACGATGCCTTTCATAAATTTCATTGCATGAATAAGCTTTGAATGCCAATGATCCCGAATTGAGAACGCAGGAATAAGCCCCCAGTCGCATGGTTCCCCCTTTATCTGCAATACCTTTTTGTTCTGCCATAATGTCAATCACAGGGTAAGGTGTAGTGGAATGCATTTCGGTTGAATGTGCGTCTTCGAAACCCAAAACATTTCTGGCAAATTCGATTACAGCGCATTGCATTCCCAGACAAATTCCAAAGAATGGAATATTATTTTCTCGGGCATGGCGGCAGGCTTCTATTTTACCTTCTATTCCTCTGTGACCAAAACCAGGGGCAATTACAATTCCATCTATGCCGTTGAGTATTTCATGAACGTTTTCATTGGTAATTCTTTCAGAATGAATAAGTTCTAAATTAACTTTGCATTCGTGAACAGCACCAGCATGTATAAATGCCTCAGTTATAGATTTATAGGCATCAGGCAATTCTATGTACTTTCCTACCAAACCAATATTGACTGTACTTTTTGCATTCTTTAGCCTTGAAAGAAATTTATTCCAAGGGCTTAGTTCAGGATCCTGGCCATAAGGCAAGTCGAGCTTGCGCAAAACGGTAAGGTCAAGTTCTTCTTTCAACATCAATTTGGGTACTTCGTAAATGGTTGAAACATCAATGGATTCAATGACCGATTTGATGTCAACATTGCACAACAAAGCAACCTTTTTTCGTACCTCTTCTGTGAGTTTTCTTTCGGTTCTCAGAACGATAATATCGGCTTGCAAACCATTTTCTAATAGGAGCTTAACGGAATGCTGGGTAGGTTTTGTCTTTAGTTCGCGGGACGCAGCCAGAAATGGAACGAGTGTAAGGTGGATAACCAGCGTGTTGCCATGTCCTAAATCCCAACGCAACTGTCGGACTGCTTCAAGAAAAGGCAAAGATTCAATATCCCCAACAGTACCACCGATTTCTGTGATCACCACATCAAACCGTTTTTTTGTACCCAGATTTTTGATTCTTCTCTTGATCTCGTCTGTGATGTGAGGAATTACCTGAACGGTTTTGCCGAGGTAGTCGCCTCTTCTTTCTTTCATGATTACAGACTGGTAAATAGCACCCGTGGTAACATTGTTCAGTTGACTGGTGGCTATACTGAGGAATCGTTCATAGTGACCTAAATCCAGATCGGTTTCAGCACCATCATCTGTCACGTAGCATTCACCATGTTCATAAGGATTCAGCGTGCCGGGATCCACATTGATATAGGGATCCAGTTTTTGAATGGTTACATTGTAACCTCTTGCTTGTAAAAGCTTTGCAAGCGAGGCGGAAATAATTCCTTTTCCTAAAGAGGAAGTAACTCCGCCTGTTACAAATATATATTTTGTCGTTGTCACTATGTAAAAGATTATCCTTTTTCTTCGTGTTCGTAATTATCCATTAACTCAATCTTGCTTCTTAGTGATTCAGCTAATTGTTTTGCGCTTTCGATTTTGCTTTTTACATCGGCAATCAACGAATCTGCATTTTTGGATTTTGTAAAGAATCCAATATTGTTTTCCCAAAGCGTTATGTCATTTTCAACTTGTTGAAGTTTTTTGAAAAATTTCTCTTTTTCAAGCTTTATTTTTGATCCTGCTCCAGAATTCTTTGTGATTCCTTGTATTTTATTTTTGAATTTCAGATCGCTTCTTTTGTTTTCATCTAATTTTAGATGATCAAATTTCTCATTGATCGCTTTTCTGAACTGTTTTTGAATCTCATCTTTGTTCTTCAACGGAACATGTCCTATTTCGGTAAATTGCTTTTGGAAATCCTTCAAAGTCGTGAGATCTTCGTCAGAATCACCTGTAAACTGGTAAGCATTAACCTGCTCAATGAGTTCAAGTTTTTTCTTAAGATTATCTTCCTGAACCTGATCCAATGTTTGGAAATATTCTTTCTTTTTGTCAAAGAATGTATTGCATGCTGTTCTGAATCTTTTCCAAAGTTGGTCAGAAACTTTAAAGGGAACTGGCCCAATTTCTTTCCATCTTTTTTGAAGTTCGATGAGTATATCGGAAGTTTTTTTCCAGTCGGTGCTGTCCTGAAGTGATTCGGCCTGAATACAAAGTTCAGTTTTGAGATTCAGGTTATTGTTTTGACCTTCTTTTTGTTTATTAAAAAATGCGCGTTTGAGTGCAAAGAAATTATCGCATGCGCTACGGAATCTAAGGTAAATCTTGGTATTTTCTTTTTTAGGTGCAAAACCGATCAGTTTCCATACTTTTTGCAATTCTATCAATGCATTGGATTTTTCTTCCCACTCTTTGAAAGAAGCATATTCTACTGAAACGATTTCTTCGGCTTGTTCGCAAAGAACTGTCTTTGCGTTTAGGTTTTTATCTTGCTCGTCTTTAATATTTTGAAAGTGATCCTGATATTGTTTGTTGATGACAGTCGTAACATTTTTGAATCTTTCCCAAAGTTCTTCTTTTTTATCGCCGGGAACGGGACCTATTTCTCTCCATTGGGCATGATAGGATTGCAATGTTTTGAAAGCAGAAATAATGGAAGGTTCTTTAACGAGTAAGTCTTCAGCTTTTTCGCAAAGTTCGATTTGGCATTCCAGATTTTTTTTCAGATCCAAATCGCGTAATTCTTTGTTGATTTTTATTTGGTTATAAAAATTGCCAACATGAAGATGGTAGGTTTCCCACAAATTTTTCATTTCATTTTGGGGCACCAATCCAATATCTTTCCATTCTTTTTGTAAGTCTCTGAATATGTTGAATGTATTGTGAATTGAATCACCACTACTGCACAATTCTTTGATTTTTTCAATGATTTCTTGTTTTCTTTTGAGATTGTTTTGCTTTTGCTTTTCTTGTTCTTCGTTATAAGTAGCTTTGTCTTCTTTATATTTTTTTAGAAGCTCTTTAATCTCCAATTCCAATGAATCCGGCTCGGGAACAAACTCAACTTTTTCTTCTACATCGGCTTGGGCTTCGTCAAAGATTTTTCGTTTTTCTTTTTGCTCGGCATTGTGTTGTTTATAGAAATTCAGTTTGATATTTTCAACTGAGTTTTTTAATTCATGTATAGGATTGCTTGCTAAAATTTCTTTCAGCTTTTTAACCAACTCTTCTTTAGACAAGCTTGAAAAATCAACATGTATCGAATCATCACTCGAATCATCCGTCATACCGTCATCGACAATGGCGGTGCTCAGAATTTGTTCTGTAATATCATGTTGGTTGTCTGTTGTTATTTCAGAAGGGGCTAATTTCTCATCTACTTCTTCAATTGGGTCTTCGCTCTCATGAGAATTGACGGGTTCTAATATCGTTTCCGCTAGTACAGGCTTTACTTCTTGCTCAATCTTTACTTCTTCAACAATCTTTACTTCTTGAACAGGCTTTACTTCTTGAACAGGTTTTACTTCTTGAACAGGTTTTACTTCTTCAACAATCTTTACTTCTTGAACAAGCTTTACTTCTTCCGCAGAAACGACCTTTTCAATTACTGTTTCCTTCTTTTCAATTTCGGTGGACACTACAGGAGAATCTTTCTTTGCCTTGATCTGGTTTAAAATCTGATCTGCAAGACTCGACACTTTTTTCTCCTCAATTTTTTCGACAAGAGGAGCATCGTTTTGCGTATTCTCCAAATTAGTCTTTTCATTAACATTCGGAACAATAGGTTCAGAATTCATCTCATTTAGGGTTTCGTTCTCTAACTGAATCATTGAAGTAAGTTTTAAATAAATAAAATAAACCGGAATCCGGTTTGAGCATAGAATAGCTGTATGCGAAAAAATTCTCAAATTAAAATAGCTGTAAGAATAACTTTTAATACTTACAGCAGGTAATTTTCGGCTGAGAATTATGAACTTTAGTTATACTTATGACTTTGATTTTTAAGTATTCCATCCACACAACATTAATACTGACCATTTCAAATTACTAAGAAAAAGAATTCTTGACCAGCCATTTCAAGTATATTTAGAATACACTGAAAATAAGTATGTTCTTAGTGATTCTTAAAAACAAAATCATTATAACGAATTGAAATTCTGAACTATAGAAATAATTCATCTTTTCACAATTAGCGTACGAAGATAAAGAATTGATTACTTAAAGCAAAAGTATTTTTGAAAGATTTTTCTAAACAATAAAATAAATCCTCAGGCGCTATCTCGACTTAAGAGATAAAACAAAGAACAATAGCTTATTATCTTAGATATTCGTCTTTTCAGGGTGTTTGAATTGTTATGACCTGTGTCCAATCAAGACTTTCTATCTTATCTATTTTTACGCTTACATAATAAGTTCCATTAGGTAACACCGAAGTTACAATCATGGAAGCCGACTTTTTATTGTCTTCCAAATTCATTGGAAAAAAATATTTTATACCGGGATTGGAACTCAACTGAAAAACAAGCTCAGTAGTAAAGTCTTGTCTATAAAGATTTTTGCCTTCGATTTGGATTGTATCTTCGACCGAATAATTGCTTGCATTAAACTTTGTAATCGAAGGAGTGCCCAAAATCATCACAGTATAAACATCATAAGTTCCATTTTCGGCAAAAACAACATAATTGAGGGCTTGTGTAAAATCTTGAACAATCCCTGAATTCGGAGTAAGACTTGCTTTATCGGAAATAAGGATTTCGGGGGCTATTGAGTCAATTTGAACATTGGCCGGAAAAGTGGCAGAAATGGTTTTAATGTCTTGATGAACGGCGGCTGAATATTCATAATTTCCAGAAGACACGTTGAATGAAAGAATTTGCTTTTCTGCTGAAGGGTCTCCGTCAATCTTGTCTATGGCATCTTTTATAGCTTCTTTGCATGAAGCAAGTGTAAGAATAATCAAGAAAATAAAAATCAGGTTTTTCATTATTGAATTAATTTAGTAAGTTTTCAATTTCTAATGCAAATATAGGCTATGGAAAAATAATTTCCCAAATAATTTTATAAGTAAAGTTGAACAAGATAGATTGAAGAATAATTGTAAATAAAAATGAAGTTCATTTATTTAGTTATCAAATTATTGCGTATAAGAATATCTGTAATTTGATCAACCGATAATTGGGTGGATTTCGATATTATTTCAGTACTAACACCATTTTTATAAAATTCAATTACTGTTTTTTCGATAGTTTTTTCGATAGTTTTTTCAACTGCTTTTTCAACTGCTTTTTCGATTCCTTTTTCAATTCCTTTCTTTACTGCCAATTCGATTTTTCCTTTTTCATCTTGTCTTCTCATTTCTGCATAGTGATATGCATCCAATTCATCTTGAGTCCAATTATGCCTGTCAGCGTCTTCGTAGGCATGTTTCAACCCTGCGTCTTCAACATCTGCGGGTATAACGTCAAGATTTGGCGCATTTTTTATGAAATAAATCCATTTGTCCACAAGGGTTATACAATTTTTTAGTTCTTTGGTAAACTTGGTTAATTCAATGAAATTGTACTCCAAACCGTTTAATGTACTTTTTTGAGTTTTAACGTTAATTGTTCTGTGTCTGGTGATGTAATCATTATCGTCCATAAAAAAAGTGTAATCAAGAATACCAATAAAAATTACTTGATTTAATTGGGGGTAATCATCACCTTTGGAAATTTGTGAAGAATATTGCTTAGCTGTGTAATATTGAACTCTTTTATCAAAACCGTCAAATTCTTCAACCTGCATTTCAACAATGTAAGAAATATGCCTTTCATCTGTTGCCCGAACATCCAATATTGAACTTTTTAAACCCTTTATTTCTGGCATTTGAAAAGGATTTTTAATTTCAACTTTCTTAATTTTTTTTCCTTTGGGCAATTCAAGTACTGCATTAAGAAAAGAAATGAGAATTTCTTTCTTATTTTCATTTCCAAATATTTTTCGAAAAGCTATATCATTCTTAATATCAACAAATTTCATATTCCCAAAATTTATGAATCTGGTTACAAAGATACGATTTTCTACGGTAATTTAAAATGTTCAAATTAATTTTTCACAAGTTATGAAAAATATGGAAAATGTTTTCTAATTACATCAATGGGAGTAAAGGCAAGTTGTTTCAAAAGCGGTACATGATTGTTCAGTTTTATTCTAAAAAAACCGTTTTGTCTTTTGGGAATTTGATTGAATATTTTAATATTACTTGCATGGTTTCGTTGGGTTTTAATTCTAATCTTTTCGGATTTCACTAGTGCTCCATTAAATTTGTTTTGTATGTTTACATGTATTATAAACGTTTGGTTATGAACTTTGCCAAAGTTTAAAACTTTGGCAAAGTGGGTTTGACGTAACACCAGGATTTTCTTTATACCCAATCTAAAGTTATTCCTAATGCTTAAAATGCCTGATTCCTGTAAATACCATTGCGATATTGTGTTGATTTGCAGCATCGATGGAATCCTGATCCTTGATGGATCCTCCCGGCTGTATGATAGCCGTGATTCCTGCTTTTGCTGCCGATTCTACCGAATCTGAAAATGGAAAGAATGCATCGGAAGCGCAAACAGATCCTCTGGCTCTTTCACCGGCTTGTTTTATTGCATTTTCCAAAGCCCAAATCCTGCTTACCTGACCTGGACCAATTCCGAGAGTACCCAGATTTTTTGCCAGAACAATTCCATTCGATTTGATGTGTTTTACAGCTTTCCATGCGAAAAGCAGATCTTCCATCTCTTCTTTTGTTGGCTGACGTTTGGTGATTACTTCGATTTCGTCGGTGAGTAAAACATTGTTTCTTCCTTGAACGAGCAAACCGCCCAGAACTTTCTTCAGATGAAATGTTGGATAATCTCTCCTTGTAATATCGGGTAAAACCAAAATGCGAATATTCTTTTTGTTTTGAAGAATTTCTAATGCTGTTTTTGAATATGATGGTGCAATAACAACTTCAATAAAAATCTCATTGATCATTTTGGCTGTAGCTTCATCGATCTCGCAGTTTGAAGCGATGATTCCGCCGAAAATAGATTGAGGATCAGCCATATATGCTTTGTTGTATGCTTCGCTGATTGTGCTTGCACTTCCAATCCCGCAAGGGTTCGTATGCTTAACTGCTACAATGGTTGGGGCATCAAATTCCTTTAAGGTTTCGATGGCGCCATTGGCATCATTGATGTTATTGAATGAAAGCTCCTTGCCATGTATTTGTTCTGCAACGGCCAAGGTTCCTGATACATCACCCATTTGAACATAAAAAGCTGCCTGTTGGTGTGGGTTTTCACCGTAACGAAGTTTTTCTTTCAGTTCAAAGGTAAATGAGATCAGATCAGGCATTTCAATGTTATTGATTTTATTGAAATATTCTGCAATCAGTATATCATAGCTAGAGGTATATTGGAATACTTTTGCTGCCAGAAATTGCTTGGTTTCCAGGCATATTTCGCCAAGATTTCGCATTTCTTCAATGATATAGCTGTAGTCTTTGGGATCTACAATCACAGAAACGTATTGATAATTTTTTGCTGCTGCTCTCAGCATTGTTGGACCGCCAATGTCAATGTTTTCGATAATTTCATCATGTTTTACATGATTTCGTAAAAGCGTTTCTTTGAAAGGATACAAATTATTAACAACCATATCGATAGGGCCAATTCCCAATTCTTCTAATTGCTTCATGTGGGATTCGTTTTCGCGAACAGCAAGTAAGCCTCCGTGAATAGCCGGATGTAAGGTTTTTAACCTGCCATCGAGGCATTCTGGAAATTTCGTTATTTCTGCAATTTCAATAATGCTAATACCGGCATTTTTCAGTTCTTTAGAAGTTCCACCTGTGGAAATGATTTCCCATCCCATTGAAACCAGTTCTGAAACAAAATCAACGATTCCGGTCTTATCGAAAACGCTTATCAAGGCTCTTTTCCTCATCAGAGTATATTTTAAAATTAGGTAAAAAAATCGGTCTAAATATTTATTTGTTTAAGCTTGAGTATTGATGTCCTTATTTTTATTGAGAAAGATTTAATAAAACTCAAGAAAAAATAAAAACCTATTTAGTAATTAATTATTTTCCAGTAATTTAAACCCAATACAGTGCAGAAAACATGCTGGCAATATAAAAATAAAAACAATATCAGTCAATAATTTTTATTTTCGTTCTACTTCCTGTTTTTTCTTCAATGATCAATTTTTCTTCACAGAATAATTTAATTGCGCGGGGTAACAGGGTGTGTTCGATTTGAAGTACTTTTTTTTGTAAACTTTCAGCGCTTTCATTTTCTGAAATATCCAAGGATTTTTGCAAAATGATTGCGCCGGTATCTGTACCTTCATCAACAAAATGAACCGTAGCTCCCGAAACTTTTGCGCCATAGTCCAAAATAGCCTGATGAACTCCAAGACCGTAATATCCGTTTCCACAAAAACTTGGAATAAGTGCAGGATGTATATTGATGATTTTATAAGGGAAGCATTTTACAAAATAGGGGCTGAGTATTTTCAGATAACCAGCCAGAACAATCAAATCAATCTTTCTGGATTGTAATTGGGCAATGATTTGCCTGTCGAAATTTTCAGGATCGGGATATTGTAATTTTGAAATATATAAGGTATCAATATTTTCGTTTTTAGCTCTTTGTAAACCAAATGCATTTTTCCTGTCGGAAATCACCAGATCAATCTTGGCAGGGATATAGCCTGCATTAATTTGATCTATGATGCTCTGCAAATTAGAACCACTCCCTGAAATTAAAACTGCTATCCGCTTCATGAAAATTGGGTATAATTTACAGATCAATATCAATCCCTTTTTCGCCACTCATAACTATTCCTAATTCAATAGGGTTGGCTGATTGAGATTTCAATAAATTCATGGCTTTTTCAGCATCTTGCTCGGCAACGGCAACAACCAAACCGATTCCCATATTGAAAGTTCCATACATTTCTCGCTTATCAATTTTTCCAGCTTTTTGAATAAAATCGAAAATGGCAGGAGTTTGGATATTTTGAATTTGTATCTTTGCTCTCAGACCATCCGAAAACATGCGAGGAATATTTTCAAAAAATCCACCGCCTGTAATGTGACTCATGCCTTTGATCAGATTTTGTTGCAATAAGGGTTCTATCATTTTGGGATAAATGCTGGTTGGAGTAAGGAGCTCTTCACCAAGTTTTTTCCCAAATTCAGGTATATAGGTATTCACATCATAGGAATTGAGATCGAACAATATTTTTCTTACCAAGGAAAAACCATTGCTGTGCAAACCGGAAGAAGGGATACCGATGAGTATATCACCTGCTTTAATTTTTGTTCCGTCTATGATTTTATTTCGATCCACAATTCCAACAGCAAAACCTGCTAGGTCATATTCATTTGTGTTGTACAAACCTGGCATTTCTGCTGTTTCGCCGCCGATCAATGCGGCTCCGGCTTTTTCACAGCCAGAGCATACGCCTTTTACGATTGCTGCAATTTTTTCAGGAATTAATTTTCCGGTAGCAATATAGTCGATAAAGAATAAAGGTTTAGCACCTTGACAAAGAATGTCGTTTACCGACATAGCTACGCAATCTTCGCCCACTGTATCATGAATATCCATCATGAATGCAATAAGAATTTTCGTTCCTACACCATCGGAACCGGAAACAAGCACTGGTTCATCGAATTTAAAAGCGGCAAGTGAAAATAAACCGCTAAAACCGCCTAAATCAGAAATTACGCCAGGTGTATAAGTCTTGCGTACGTGCTCTTTCATCATACGAACTGATTCGTAACCGGCCTCTTTATCAACGCCCGAATCTTTGTAGGTCAAACTGCTCATGATTGAATTATAATATGTGAAACCAAAGATTTAACAACAATTTTTTTCGAATAAAAACTTATCGCCTACATTCGGCACTTGCATTGGGTACTTACCAGTGAAACAAGCTCTGCAATAACCTTTTCCTTTTCCTGTAGCTTTCAGCATACCCGGCACCGACAGAAATGCAAGTGTATCGGAACCAATCAGTTTACGTATTGCTTCCAGATCCATCGTAGAGCCAATCAATTCGGATTTATTGGGTGTATCGATTCCAAAATGGCAAGGATATGCTACTGGAGGCGAACTCACCCTGAAGTGAACTTCCTTAGCTCCAGCATTTCGCATCATTTCTACAATTCTGCGGCTGGTGGTTCCCCTGACTATGGAATCGTCAATAACAACAACGCGCTTGCCCTCAACATTCTTTTTCAATACATTGAGTTTGATCATTACACCCATTTCGCGCAATTCTTGGGTGGGTTGTATGAAGGTTCTTCCAATATAGCGGTTTTTGATTAAGCCAACTCCGTAAGGAATGCCTGACTGCTCACTAAAGCCAATAGCTGCTGGAGTTCCAGAATCCGGTACGCCAATGATTCTGTCTGCCTGTACGAAGGATTCCTGTGCAAGAATTCTTCCTGTTTTATAACGGTATGAATTTGCAGTAACGCCATCAATGATGCTATCGGGTCTTGCAAAGTAAATTAATTCAAAAATACAACTGTGTTTGCGTCTGGGATTTGTAATTTGCACCGTTTTAAGACCATCAGAATCTATGACAATCATTTCGCCGGGCAATACATCTCTGATTAAGGTTGCTCCCACAGTATCCAAAGCACAACTTTCAGAGGCTATGACCCAAGTGTCGTCTTTTTTTCCAAAGCATAAGGGTCTAAGACCATAAGAATCGCGAACGCCAATCAATTTATCATCCACAATGGCCACTAAAGCAAAAGCACCTTTTACTTTTTCCATGATACTGCGAATGGTGATTTCCAAATTGAAAGAATAATTTCTTGCGAAAAGATTTGCAATCACCTCTGTATCAATCGTAGTCTGAAAAATGACTCCCTGATCTTCAAGCTCTTTTCTTATTTCTCCGGCATTCACCAGATTTCCATTATGCCCCAGCGCAATTTGCTTATTTCTGAATTTCACTACCAAGGGTTGGGCGTTTACTAAATGGCTATCGCCCGTGGTAGAGTATCGAACATGTCCGATTCCGGTATGTCCGATTAAAGAAGCAAGTTTCTCATTATTAAATACTTCGGAAACAAGCCCCATGGCTTTATGGTAATTAATCTGACCATCTTTTGATACTGCGATCCCGGCACTTTCCTGCCCTCTGTGTTGCAATGCCCACAGACCATAGTAAATTACTTTGGCTGTAGTTTCTGAAGACTGAGGTGACCACAATCCGAAAACGCCACATTCGTCTTTAAGTTTATCTGATTCCATATATCTGGTTTCTATAGAGTTTGAACTCTTCGTAAAACCTCTTGATAGGTCGCTTTCACATTGCCTAAATCTTTACGGAATCTGTCTTTGTCCATTCTCTCTTTTGTATCGATGTCCCACAAGCGGCAGGTATCTGGCGAAATCTCATCAGCCAATAGGATTTGTCCTTTAAATCGTCCAAATTCCAATTTGAAATCGACCAAAGTCAAATTAAGTTTCAAATAGATTTCTTTTAATATTTCATTCACTTTGAACGTAATATCTTTCATTGTTTGTATTTCGGCTTCGTTTGCCAATTCCATGGCAAGAATATGATACTCGTTCATCAAAGGATCGCTAAGTTCATCGCTTTTGTAGCAAAATTCCAAAACAACGGGTTTGAGAACTTTGTACTCTTCAACCCCCAATCTTCTGACCAATGAGCCGGTCGAAATGTTTCTTACTATGACCTCTACCTTAACAATTTCTACAGCTTTTACTAACATGCTGCGATCATCTACCACTTCAACAAAGTGGGTTGGAATGCCTTTTTCGGCAAGCAATTGAAACAATTTTGCCGACATCAGGTTGTTTACAATTCCCTTATCATCGATTGTACCTTTTTTCTTTCCATCGAATGCAGTAGCATCATCTTTGTATTGAATCAAATACTGATCTTCTATATCTGTTTTGAAGACTTTTTTAGCCTTTCCTTCGTATAGTTGTTCTAATTTTTGCATAAAGATCCTCCTGTTTTTTTACGCTGCAAAACTATGTATTTTAAAAACCATTTTCAAATCAATATAAATTCTTTTCGAAACAATAGTATAAAATTCTCTATGATAATCATTTAAAAAAATTAATATTAAATTTGGTATTTTTTGAAAAAATAGTTACATTGTTTTATTTGATATCGTGTATATTTGCTTCATATTAGTGCTATAAAATGAAACCAAATTTTGCAAAAACTGCATGATGATGTAGTTCTAAACATTTTATAACCAAAGCAATATCTCTATGAACATGTTAACTGAGACGGAGTCATTTGTATCGGAATTGCTAACAAACAAAATTCCTTACGAATATAGCTACCATAATATAGATCATACCAAGGAAGTGGTTTCGGCTGTGCAAATAATTGGTAAATCCTGTAATCTATGTACAGAGGATATTTATACATTAATTTTGGCTGCCTGGTTTCATGATGCCGGTTATATACACACGTACCATAAGCATGAAGAAGCCAGCAAAAAAATCGCTTCAACCTATTTAAAAATAAAAAATTTTGACAAGGCATTTATTAAAAGAGTCATGCTATATATTGGCTATACAAATATCAAATTGACTCCTTTCGATAAGCTTTCGGGAATACTTCGGGATGCAGATTTGTACAATCTTTCCCAGAAAGATTTTCTTAAAAAAGCTTTAATGCTCAAATATGAATGGAATAGCGTTTTGAAACGAAATTACCAGCAAAATACTTTTTGGGAGAATACATTTCATTTCATGAACAAACACAAATATTATTCTGATTATGGTCAAGGAGTTTTAACCAAAGGCAAGATTGCAAATTTAGCCCTTTTGTACAATATTTTATCGGAAGGACAAATCAATCATATCGAAAAGCAACTTTTATATCAAAATATTTAAATGAAATATATGCAAGAGAATGAGCCTGTTTTCAACAAAAAAATTCTTCTGAGTCTTATTCTTATTACTTCGTTCATCAATCCTTTTCTTGCTGCTGCCGTAAACATTGCTTTACCCAAAATTGCCATTTCTTTGCAGATGAATGCAGTTTCTATGAGCTGGGTAGGGATGACTTTTTTACTTTCCTCTGCTGTATTTCTTGTTCCTATTGGTAAACTGGCCGACATGTATGGACGCAAAAGAGTTTTTATGCTTGGCAATATGATCATAACTTTGGCAACCTTGTTGTGTGCAGTTTCTGTTTATTCAACTATGTTATTGATTTCCAGATTAATACAAGGAATAGGTTCGGCCATGATTTTTGGAACGGGTATGGCCATAATTACATCAGCTTTTCCGCCTAAAGAAAGAGGTAAAACCATTGGAATGGTGGTTTCTGCTGTGTATCTGGGTTTATCTTTAGCGCCTATTTTAGGAGGTTTACTTACGCAACACTGGGGTTGGCGCAGCATTTTCTATGTTACCATCCCAATTGAAATATTTGTTATTCTTGCCGTGTTTCTTTGGATAAAAGCCGAATGGGCCGATGCAAAAGGTGAAAAATTTGATCTCTTTGGATCGATTATTTATATGCTTTCGATGAGTGCTTTTATGTATGGTCTTACCCGACTTCCTGATCAAATTGGTGTTATTCTTTCATGTGCTGGATTCATGGGGATTATCTATTTTATTTTGCTCGAACTCAGAATTGAGAATCCTGTCTTGAACATGCGTCTTTTCAAAAATAACAGGGTTTTTGCTTTTTCCAATATTGCTGCTTTGATCAATTATGCAGCCACGTTTGCCATCGGTTTTCTCCTGAGTTTATACCTACAATATATCAAGGGATTGTCGCCCAAAGAGGCGGGTCTTATTTTGGTTACACAACCTTTGGTGATGACTATTTTCGCCAGCTTCTCCGGTCGTTTGTCCGATAAATACGATTCTCGGATTTTATCTTCAGCGGGTATGGCCATCATTGTGGTTGGATTGATTTTATTGGCCTTTATAGACTCTTCTACTTCCAATCAATTTTTAATTGCTTCGCTTGTACTTCTGGGTATGGGTTTTGGATTATTTTCTTCGCCCAACACCAATTCAATCATGAGTTCTGTGGAGAAAAAGTATCTGGGTGTAGCATCGGCAACAGTAGGTACTATGCGTATGACAGGTCAGATGCTTAGCATGGGAATTGCAACCTTGCTGATGCATATTTTCATGGGAGACACAAAAAATATTGCGTCTAAACAACCACAATTCATGCAAAGCATACATTTGGCTTTTGTTTTATTTGCAGTGCTTTGCGCTTTAGGTGTTTTTGCCTCTCTGGCAAGGGGGAAAAAGAAAGTTCAGGTATCTTGAAGGAGTACATGAGAAATATAAAAAGGGCATAATGCTTTAAATACTAGGATAATAGCAACCTAATTGTATGTCCTGTTTCGGGTGTTCTGAACATAGAAAAACACATTATCAAGAGACCTTCAAGGCCTTCAAGGTTTTGAAAACCTTGAAGGTCTATAAAATTCTTACATTTCAAACATAACCTTGAATCGCTTAAGAATTTAATAAAAATGATAATGCAATTTCAAATACTTATTCCTTAATACCCAGCAACACACCAGCATTGCCCATATTTGCATTGCCCCCTATTTCCGGTGAAAGTAACTTTTGCCTTGTAGGTTTTTCCTTTCGGATTATCAGAAAATTTAATACCTGAATAGATAAAGGTTTTTAAACCTTCTTTCGCTTCTCCAGTTTGTTTCAAGGATATTGGATTAATATCGGGAGCTGGTCCGGGATAAGGCTTTTCGAATTCAATATCTAATTTTTCGACCCAAAGTTTTGTGTCATTGATTGTCACAGATAAATCCCAGGTTTTTCCTTCATCTTTGCTTGTCAGGGTGGAGGAAACGATTTCAGGTGTTGAACCTTCTACAATCACTTCTGCATTAAATGGTTCAGTAAGCGGAATGCCATCAATTCCTATCAAGATTGCAGTTACACTATAAGTTTTGCCAATGGGGTTTCCATCTACGAATGTCAGCGTGTTGTCTGAAAAAACTGTTCTTTCATGGCTTGAACCCATGTTGGTGATTGATCTTGTGGGTAGTCCAATAACTGACTGAATAGGTCTTGGGTTTTTTCCTGTAGGTTCAGGATGGAACTTTATAGTCATCTTGCTTCCCGAAGGTGGTCGATTTGCCCCCTCTACTACGCCAACGACCTTGAAAGTCATGTCATCTTTTTGATTCCAATCGCGCTCTGTAATTCTTATACGTTTGATACGACCTTGAAAATCACCTTTTTGAATTAAAGCAATAATATTTTGGCTTTCACCAATGGGTTGTTTTTTCTCATCGGTCATTTTGACGTTAACTGCAATAGTGGAAAAACCTTGATCTCCTAATAATTTTGTTGTAAACTCAATTCTTCCAATATTAACTTTGAGGGTTTCTGTTTGAACGGTTGAGCTGGTTTCAAATGAAACGTATTGTACGGGAAAATCTGGATCATTGAAATCAACAAAAACTCCAGTAACCACACCTGCAGGATCATTCAGTATTCCACAAGACCAGTACCATGGAGTTGTGTCATCTTCATATTCTCCATCCCATCTGCCCCACAATACTGCTGATTGCACCTGAGGTTTTTGCAAGGCACATTTTCCGTCTGGATATACAAAAATATCGTAGTTATAAGTTTGAACCGGCTTTCCATCTGTATTGTAATATTCTAATTTTATGGTAACAATTTCGTTGGCTAATTCATTACCTAAATTAAGTATAAGGTTCGTGTGTAATGGGCTATTACTTAATTCATATAAATCATAGCTGTTTATGTCATCCCATGCAGTACAAAGCAGTTCAGGTCGTTTTTTGCAGCGCAATGAAACGACGATTTTATCTGTTTCAGGATGAGCCGACAACATAAGATTACTCAAGGTAATTCTTGTAAGTTCAGGGTTTTTCCTCAAGGAAGTGAAGCGTATTTCTGGCAGATTATTTTCTGTAAAAGAGGATCTTTTCAGATCATTGATTTCTGCGTTTTCTTTTGGAACAATTTCCTCTTTTGAGCACGACAGCAAAAAGAGCGATAGAAATATAGGGATGATGTACTTCTTCATATCAGAATTATATTTTAGGTTTAACAATATTCCAATATAAACGGATAATAACATCCTTTATTCTCTAAATGAAAAGTTATTTTAAAAATTTCAAATAGAATGAATAATTTCGTAAATTTGCCGAAAGAACTATTAAAATTATGCAAAGACAATTAGTTTTAAATATTGATAATCAAACTATAGAACTTGCAAACTATTATGCGAAGGAAAAAGGATTATCTGTTAGCGAATTATTTGAATCTTATATTCGTTTAATCGTTTTAAATGAGCAACTTAAAAAAATGAAAACAATAGATATCAGTTCAACTTTTCCTGAACATGGAAATAATATTGAACTAAAAAAAACTAATTGGAAGGAACTTGATAAACATCTAACTCCAATTAGACATGGATTGCCAGTAGATTATACATTCGATAGAGAATTGGCTAATGAAAGATAAAGTATTTATTGACACAAATATTCTGGTTTATTTAGCAACAGATAAAACCGGAAAACAAGAAATAATTGTTAATAAATTTGAAGAATGCACATATAGTTTCATCTCCATACAAGTTTTAAACGAATTCAGCAACACTTGCTTTAAGAAATCCCTATTAAGACCTGATGAAATAGAATTTGCTATAAAAGAATACACAACAATGTTTAATTTAGCTATTCTGAACGTTGATGCTATTATTGGTGCTTTGAAAATTAAACAAAAATATGGCTTTTCATATTACGATTGTTTAATAATTTCGACCGCAATTCAAAATGATTGCTCAATTCTTTATACGGAAGATATGCTTCATTTACAAAGGATTGACAATAAATTAACAATAATAAATCCATTCAAATAATAAAACAGTTGAAATAAAAGTCCCTAATCAATTTGATTTAATACAGCCGTTAAGGAATTAAAGAAATTCATTTAGTAATGGTGAAATATTAATTCCGGTTTATTAAATTTTCAATTGCTTGAATATAAATGTATTGAACTTTTAACTTTCCACTTTTAACTTTTAACTGTTACTTAGTATTGTAAATTTCCTTGACAAGGTTTTTGTATTTAAACATAATGAATTTACGTTTCAAATTCATTTTTGCCGAAAACTCACCGCTTTGTATAGACCATTCATCTGCTACAAGCTTAAACCGTTTGATTTCCTCAATAGATCCCAATTTTTTGTTCAATTCTGCCACTTCTTTCTGAAATTTAGCCAGTACGTCGGGATTTTGGATTAATTTGTCTAATTCCTTGGTTTCTATGTTCTTTTTTTCTGCCCAACTTTTTACGAAGGCAAAATTAGGCAGAATCAATGCGCTGGCAAATTTTTCATTTTCACCAAAGACCATTGCATTTTCAATCCAAAGCGATTCTTTTAATTTGGATTCCAAAACGGCTGGAGCAACATATTTTCCACTACTGAGCTTGAATATTTCTTTTTTGCGGTCGGTTATTTTGAGATATTTACCTTCAACCAATTCTCCTATATCGCCAGTGTGAAACCAACCTTCCTGATCAATAACTTCCTGAGTCATTTCTTCATTTTTGTAGTAACCCTTCATCACGTTGGGGCCTTTGACTAAGATTTCTCCATCATTGGCAATTTTCACCTGCACATTTCTGAGCACAACGCCTACGGTACCAAATTTCTTATTGGGCAATTCCGGGAAGTTTATAGCAATAAGCGGTGAGGTTTCAGTCAGTCCGTATCCCTCCTGAATAGGAATACCGGCAGCCCAGAAGATTCGACAAATACTTGTTTGCAATGCTGCTCCGCCACAACCGATAAATTTTACGTTTCCACCTAAAGCTTCACGCCATTTTGTGAAAACAAGCTTATCGATAATTTTTAACAAATTGCCATAAATTAGACTGTTCTTACGTTTATAATCGAATTTTTTACCCAGATAAATGGAAAAATTGAAAATGATTTTTTTTATCCCTTTTAGATTTTTGCCTTTACCCAAAATTGTTGCATAAACCTTTTCGAGTAAGCGGGGAACTGTATCAAATCCATCGGGTTTTATATCTTTCATATCATCGATGATGGTTCCCATACTTTCGGCATAATAAATCCCTATTCCACTAACCTGGAACACATAATTTAAAAGCCTCTCATATACATGGCACAGTGGCAGAAAGCTCAATATTTTATGTCGGTGGTCAATGGTTAAAGCTTCAATACCAACCCTTAAGTTACTTATCAAATTATTATGCGTAAGCATCACACCTTTCGAGTTTCCTGTTGTTCCAGAAGTGTATATGATAGAAGCAATATCATTGGGGACGATTTCACTTTTAATTTCTTTTAAGATGCCTGCAAAATGGTTTTGATTTTGCTTACCCAATTCAATGATTTCTATCCAGTTTTTTGCTCCTTCTATTTCATTGAAACTATAAACAGATTCGATTGTCGAAATTTTATCTGAAATCGGTTTGATTCTTGTGTAAAGTTGCTTGTCTGAAATGATCAATATTTTTGCATCACAATGGTGCAGTATGAATTTATATTCTTCATCGCTAATTGTTGGATATACAGGCACATGGATAACACCAATTTGCATCATTCCCATATCCATAAAATTCCATTCAGGTCGGTTATTAGAAACAGTTGCAATTTTGTCGCCTTTTTTAAGCCCCAAAGCAAGCAGTCCATAACTTACCAGATTTGAATTATCGACATAATCTGATGTGCTGAAATGATCCCATTTTTTATTTCGTTTTACACTTAAAGCATCAAATCTTTTATAATCTTTTTGAATATAATCCAGAATATCGAAAACTCGGGTAGGAAATGGTTTTATATCAATATTATGAATAAGATTCAAGGGTTTCGTCTGAAGTTCAATGAAGTTCAAATTAATCATATAGGGTAAATCTTTAGATGTTATATTCAGTTAAATAAATAAAGTATGAGAAAATCAAATTTGTTTGATCTTTTTCCATCTTTTTCGTTTTCAAAATTATTCATAATTTATGCAAAAGAAAAATCGTAAAATCCATAATGCTTAAAATAATTTTGCATATTTCGAAACAAAACTGTCAATACTTGGTAAAACTTTCGAAAAACAATTTTTCAAAAGTATCCGTTGTTCAATTTTCTTGACACAAAAAAACGTAAAATTCAAGAAGATGAGAAAGGCCTAGGTTTTTCAGGAATTGCGCGATCCATTATCTTCGTCAGCCCACTCTCGTAGATACGCAATATATTGCTTATCTACTATTTAGTGCCTTGATTTTGGGTCGCTTTCACATTATTCATTATTTAATTTTGAATTGAATTTTCTTTTGCAACTTTTCTTTGTTTGACATAATTGATATATTTGCATATAAATAGAATTTCAATGGCATACATTATGGTTGATATAGAAAGTGATGGTCCAATTCCCGGCGACTTTTCTATGATTTCATTTGGAGCAGTTTTGGTCAATGAAGATTTGGACAAAACTTTTTACGGAAAACTTAAACCTATCTCTGATAAATATATTCCTGAGGCTCTGGCTATTTCTGGGCATTCGAGAGAAGAGACTATGCAGTTTGAAGATCCCCAAAAAGTGATGGAGGATTTTGCTCTTTGGATTGAAAAAACAAGCAAAGACCGACCCATTTTTATCAGCGATAACAATGGATTTGATTGGATGTTCATTTGTTGGTATTTTCATCATTTTACGGGTAAAAATCCCTTCGGATTTAGTTCCCAAAATTTAGGATGCTATTTTAAAGGAATAGAAAGAGATACATATAAATCATTCAAGCATTTGCGTAAAACCAAGCACACCCACAATCCTGTTGATGATGCAATCGGAAATGCAGAAGCATTAATCGCAATGAAAAGAGATTTTGGACTTAAAATAAAATTTTGAGGATATTTCACAAAAGAATCCCTTTTAGATTTTTCTCTTTAGTATTTTTAGCTATTGAATTTTTTTCATAGGTATATAAAAATATGTACCCATGAAATTATTTTGATCTGTTTAAGTTTTTTTTCTTATTCACTTAGCATATCTTTGTGGCATATTTGGGATTTGATCTATTCTTTTCCAGGTAATTTTTGATCAAATAATTTAATGTTTTAAAGATTGTATATTTATGGATTTTAGTCGAATCGCTATAATCGGCGGGGGCAATATTGGATGCGCATTGGCCGAAGGAATTGTGATGTCTGGCATTTTGGAACCCAGCAGTCTTATTGTTACCAGAAAGCGCTTACATTTAATCGATTACCTTAAATCACAGGGAGTTCAAACCAGTCTTGATAATGTTGAAGCAGTGAAAGATGCTGATTTGGTTATTTTGGCCATAAAACCTAAAAATCTGGTTCAGGTTGTTGATAATATCAAAGATGTTTTGACTGAAGATAAGGTTATTGTTTCCATGATTGCTGGCGTTTCGATTGCTGATTTGCAAAAGTATTTTAGTGAATCACATAAGATTTTCAGAGCTATGCCCAATACAGCTATTTCAATCTGTGAATCAATTACTTGTTTGAGCATTAGTGAAAAATTCGAAAGAGAAGAACAAATGCTTTCCGAGTTTTTTGGCAAGTTAGGGATTGTGGTTCCCATTACGGAAGATTTGATGGAATCTGCTACTGTTTTAGGTTCAACGGGTATTGCTTTTGCACTCAGATACATGCGGGCTGCAACCCAAGGAGGAATCGAAATTGGTTTTAGTGCAGAAATTGCACATCTGATTACAGCTCAAACCGTTAAAGGCGCTGCCGCATTGCTTTTATCAAAACATCAACACCCTGAGAGTGAGATAGATAAAGTAACAACACCGCAAGGAATTACGATTTCAGGATTGAATGAAATGGAGCACAAAGGGTTTTCATCGGCAGTCATCAAAGGAATCACGACTTCCTACATCAAGGTCATGCACATTAAAAATCCAAAGTAACAAGAGTAATTCCATAACCGCCCAATTCTAAAATTTCATCCCGGATTGATTTTACCAAGGGAAGGGTTTTTAGGTATTCCCTCAAACTGCGGCGCAAAACACCATTTCCTGTACCATGTAGAATTCTGAATTCGCGGAAGTCCACCACAATGGCATCATCTATTTGTTTGTTCAGCAGATCAATGGCCTCTTCAACTCTTTTTCCTCTTAAATCAATGGTGGTTTTGAATTCAATATCGCGAGTAGAGTAGGATTGGAGCGATGTTTTTTGTATGTTGTTCCTCCCATATCTTTTCCATTCATTTTCGCTGATTTTTTCCACTTTTTGCTTTTCTATAGAGGTTTTCATTTGTCCTAACATGATGACATATATATCGTCTTTGATTTCTATCACTTCTCCCAAAGTTGATTGTCCTGAAAGACGCACCTTATCGCCTACTTTGATAATAGGATCTATAACATGCAAATCAATTTTTTCCTTCTCTGATTTCTGAACCGATGTTTTTTCATTTTTCTCCTGGTTTTCACTTTCTTTTTGTTTCCTTTCTTTCAGTGTTTTAATTTTTTCCATTCTGGAATGGATTTTGTCTTCCTCTGACTTTAGCGAAGCAGTAATTTTCTCTTTTTCTTCCTCAAAATTCTTACGTAGTTCTTTTGTCTTCTCTTTTTCTGCCGAAACTTTTTTTATCTCGAAAATAGTGTTTTCAATGATTTTGTTGGACCTAGATAAAAGTTCTTTGACCTGAACATTTGTTTGATCCAGAATCGTCTTTCTTTGTTTGAGTGTGATTTCGATTTCGCTGTTATATTTTTCAATTTTTTTATCCAAATCGAGCTTTTGGGTTAACAACTCATTTTTCAATTTATTGATGTCGCGGCGTTTTTGGTCAAGCTCCTGAAGTTGTGTTTCAAAATCAATAAACTGAGTGCCCGATTTTGATTTGGCTTCTCCAATTATACTTACTGGCAATCCAATATTCTTGGCAATTTCAAAGGCAAAAGAACTTCCTGGTTTGCCTGTTTCCAGAACAAAAAGGGGTTTTATATTTTTAGAATCAAACAACATGGCACTATTCAAAACACCGGGATGAGACGATGCAAATACTTTTAAATTAGTGTAATGCGTTGTAATGACACAGTAGGTTTTATTTTTGTAGAAAACATCCAAAATAGACTCAGCAAGTGCTCCGCCAGCTATTGGCTCTGTTCCTGAACCAAATTCATCGATCAATGCCAAGGCTGTGGAGCTGCAATTTTCGATGAAGTATTTCATGTTACTTAAATGTGAGCTATATGTACTTAAATCATTATCAATAGATTGATTATCACCTATGTCGATAAAAATTCTTTCGAATATTCCAAAGCTGCTATCGCCACCCACAGGAACCAACAAACCACATTGAACGGAATATTGCAGAAGCCCGATCGTTTTGAGACAAACCGATTTTCCGCCTGCATTTGGACCAGAAATGATCATCATTCTATTTGTCGGGTTCAATGATACATTCAATGGAACAACGGTTTTTTTTTCTTTACGATGTGAAAGAAAAAGAAGAGGATGTACAGCTTTCCTTAAATCGAATCCGCACTCCGGTATCAAGGTAGGAAAAATTGCATTAAGGTCGATGGCCAATAGCGCTTTTGCCCGTATGAAATCCAATATTCCAAAGTATTGATAGGATGGCAAAAGATCATCAATATATGGCCGGATGTCGTCGGCCAAATGAATCAGAATTTTTATGATTTCGCGTCTTTCAGCAAATTCGAGTTCACGTAATTCGTTATTGATTTCAATAGATTCAAGGGGTTCAATATATACCGTTTTACCCGTATCCGATTCATCATAAACAGATCCTTTGATTTTGCGTTTATGGGTTGCCTGAACCGGAATCAGCATTTTTCCGTCACGAACAGAAACCTCAATATCAGATTCTACCCAACCTTCGCTTCGGGCAATGGACATAATTTTATGAATAATTTTTGAAAGCGCAGAATTTTTTGTTGAAATACTTTTTCTTGTTTCCAACAAACCCGGCGAAGCATTGTCTTTGATTTCGCCATGTTTTGTGATGATCGAGTCTATTTTTTGAATAAGTCCCGGAAATGATGCCATCGGGCTGACTAGCTTCTTGAGATAAGGATATTCTTCTTCGGTTTTTAGATGAAAAAATTGGGTGATCGATTTGATAACTTCCAAAGATTTTCTCAATTGAATGGTTTCGTACAAATCGAGGTAAGTACCCGGTATTTGAATGTTTTCTAAAGATGATCGCATATCGGCAATTCCTGCAACAGGGTATTCTGCTTCAAACATGCAAATTTTCTTGAATTCATCCGTTTCCGATAAGTTTTTTCTAATCCAATTCAGATCGCTGGAAAAGCGGATTTCATCGACATGAAACCTGCCCATGTCGGAGATACAATGTGAACGAATCAGATCGCGAATTCGGTCGAAACCAATTTTTTCTTCAAAGTTTAAAGGGTAAGTCAAGGTATTTCTTTTTGTAGATTTTGCAAAAATTTAATAATCTGAGTTCGCAAAAGTAAATAAAAAAACTACGAGAGACCGACTAAATTTTCAATAAATAATTATTTGAAAATTCGAAGCTATTTTGTTCAAATCGCACGAAAAATCAAATAATTACTTACCAGAAATAACCATAAAGCTTTGGTAATAAAATATTTATATCCCTTCTAAAACAGATAAGTTTCTATTGCTTCAACCGAATGAGCCATAAAAATATAATTGAAGTATTCTTCTGTAATAAATTTTTCACTTCGCATACGAATGACGAGTTCAAACAAGGGGTCATAAAATCCATCGATATTCAATATACATATTTTTTTATGGAGAAGCCCGATTTGTTTCATTGCCAGCATTTCAAACAATTCATCAAGCGTGCCATAACCCCCTGGTAAAATGATAAAAGCATCGGATATTTTTGCTAATACTTTTTTTCTTTCTGCAAGATCTTCAACCCAAATTAATTGAGAGAGATTATGTTTTACAATACCATCTTCTTCAAAGGATTTGGGCATAACGCCTATAACTTTGCCATTGTTGGCAAGTGCCTCACTGGCAATTATATCCATCAGACCTATTGACGCTCCGCCATAAGCTACAGCCACATGATTTTTGGCAAGCATCTGTGCCAATTTCTTGGTTTCTTCAATATAGTTATGATTCAGACCAATCCTTGATCCACAAAAAACAGCAACTGTATTCATCATCTTTTTTCTAAATATTTTTCTTTTGACCAAATTAAACAAAATCTTTGGAAAAGAAAACGGAGAAAACATTTTGTATTATATTTGCTTAATAATTATTTGCTCAATTTAAATGCAAGATACAAAAATGGAAAAACAAATAAAACCGACATTCGATGTGATGCCTGAAAAACCTTTGGAAAAGGCAAAACTGAAATTAAAAGATGTAAATCCAGATGACCTTATACGCTTGAAAAAAAACCGGAAATATCCATACATTTATGATGTTATCATCCAAAATGTTGAGCAGATAAAGCAATTGGGAAGTTTTGAATGCCATTTGGTTTTGTATCCTTACGAAAGAACCATCAATTCGGATGATATGAATTTCAATCCTTTTGAAGAATACGTTGAAGATATTAAATCCGAACACAGATCTGTGTATATCAATATAGAAGATAATTCCAATAAGTTATTTGGAATGTTTCTGGGTTTGTTGATTCTTTTCATTTTTGCCCGTTTTAAGCCTGAAATCTTGCTTTCTGTTGAATCGATTGTTTCTATATTTGCCGCATATACCATAGGAAAAGAAATCTGGAAGGATTTGCAAAAAGGTTTTTCAAATCTTACCAAAAAATTCAGGTTAAAGTACATAGAACCCTATTATAGTTACAGATTAGAGAAAAGGACAACTTTAACCCGATATTCGAATTTTGCGCGTCGCAATCGCCTAAAAGTAGCACCTATTCTACCTACCAAAATGGATTTTATATATCAAAGTAATTCTCAAACACTTAGATTGAAATTTAGAAAAGATGATTTTGCCAATATTCAAGATAAAATTGTGCATATTTTTACACTTCGCATTACACCTGAAAAGGAAACTTTGTTCGAAAAATCAGGCTTTTTATTTGGTGCCAAAATAAGTTTTAATAAGCATTTTTTAGGTTTCCGAAAGTCGATTGAATATTATCAATCACTTCATTTTAATACTGTTGGATGTATCGATAAAAATGAAGTATGGTTGCCCAATAAAGCCATTACCCGAAAGTCATATACATTCAGAAGGTTACGTTATCATACGAAAACAAAAATTATGGACGGGATTAAAATGATCAGGAAATCAGGTTTTTAACCTCACTTTCGATAGAACCATTGTGCAATCGGGTTTCGATTGAATCGCCAATTTCTAATTCAGACAAGCTATTAATAAGCTTTCCCTTTTTGTAAGTGAGTGAGTACCCTTTCTTTAGAACTTCTTGGGGATCAATTTGCTTTGTCTTTTCTATAAAAAGGTCTATTTGATGATGATTATGTTGTAGTGTATGCTCAAATGCTTTTTTTAGCAAAATACTTTGATTTGAAAATTTTATGTTTTGAATTTTAAGTAGGTAGAGTAGATTTTTTTTCAAGGTTGTTTCGAATTTGTTCGCTTTGAATGATTCATCCTTTAGTTTGGCTTGGAGAATAGGATAAATATTTGTGGACAATATTTCCATCTGATGTTTTTTTTCCTGAATAAAGTTTTTCAGCAGTGGTTGTAACTTTGAAATTGTTTTTTCGAGTCTGCTGCTTTGAATTTGAAACTCAATGCGAAGTTTTTCATTCAAATAGTCGGCGTAATTATTTATAGTATTTTCAAAATCATTTACTTGCGCTATAATGTATTCTGCTACTGCAGTCGGTGTTTTACAGGCATGAAAAGCAACCATATCGGCAACAGATTGGTCTCTTTCATGACCAATACCTGTAAGAATAGGAATAGGAAACTGGGCAATGTGGGCAGTCAAATCATATTGGTCAAAACAAGCCAAATCCGCTTTTGAACCACCTCCCCTTATAATAACTATTATATCAAAATCTTCTAAGTGTTCATGAATTTTTTCTAATGCCAGAATCACAGATTTCTCTGCAACATCGCCCTGAACAATTGCCGAAAATAATTGAATTTCAAATACATATCCATATTCATTTTGTTGTAATTGATCAATGAAATCACCGAAACCTGCGGCAGTTTCAGATGAAATGACTGCAATTCTTTGAGGCACCAAAGGAAAAATTAATTCCTTGTTCATTTCAAAGATTCCTTCGCTTTTTAGTTTTTCAATGGTTTCGGATCGCTTTCGTGCCATATCACCCAAAGAATAAGCGGGGTCAATTTCCACAATGTTAAGCGAATGTCCATAAACAGTATGGAACTCAACATGCAATTTGAACAGTGCTTTGATTCCATTTTGAAATCGATGCCCTGTACTCATTTCAAAATAGGATTTTAAAAGCCTGTAGGTAAAAGACCAAATCGTTGCCCTTGCCTTTGCCACAATTTTTTTGTTCAAAGAATCTTTTTCTACCAATTCCAAATAGCAATGACCGCTTTTATTTTCGTTCATTTCACTTATTTCTGCTACGACCCAATAATGATCGGGCAAAGCTTGCTGAATTACATTCGAGGTCATTTCTTGAAGTTCATGTAAAGACAGCGTTTGTATTTCTTTTTTCATTTTTTCTAAAATAATATGGACAAGTTAGAGATTCATTTAAAATCTTTTTTATCTAATGTTTCTGAACCCAAATTTACTTATCATAACGAAATTGAATTGCTTTATTTATATTTTCGCAGAAACTTAATTATTGGATCAACTTCAAGAAATTTTCGCACATTAACATTAACAAAATATGAATATGAATATATCAATTCATCAGGCAAACGTAGCAGATATTGCGACAATAGCAAAATTTCAAATAGGATTGGCTTTAGAAACAGAGAATATAAGTTTAGATCCTGAAACAGTAACAATTGGTGTTCAGAAGGTTTTGGAAGATGAAAGCAAGGGAAAATATTATGTAGCCTGCGTTGAAAATACTGTAGTCGGCTGTTTATTAACCACCTTTGAATGGAGTGATTGGCGAAATTCTACTGTCCTTTGGATTCAATCTGTTTATGTTGTTCAGGAATATAGAAATCAAGGTGTTTATTCTAAGCTTTATGCGCATATAAGAAACCTGGTAGAAACTTCAGCAAATTATTCAGGAATTCGTTTGTATGTGGATCTGAAAAATGAAAGAGCACAGAAAGTATATAGCGCATTGTCAATGAATGGGGATCACTACAAAATTTTTGAATGGATGAAGTATGAAAAATCCATCAATTTTTAAAGTCCTAAATGCTTATTTACAAGACTAATTAATAAGTCTTTGTTTACAGGCTTGTCAATTTTTGCTGAGGCGCCAAGTTTTAAAGCAATTTCAAGAAAATTGATTCCAACAATATTTCCCGACATAATAATAATGGGAATATCGGCATTGATATTTTTAATCTTGGAAATGAACTCAATACCTTCCATTTCGGGCATAATTACATCAGAAATGATAAGGTCGTAATGATTTTTTTGAAATTCGGCTAAACCTTCTTTTCCATCGAAGGCCATACAGACCTGAAAACCGGCAGAATTGAGAATAGCCTTAATCGTATGGCATTGAATTGTATCGTCATCAACTACAAGTATGGTTTTCATGGGCGAACAATTAGATATTTTTTAGATTTTCCCGATCAAAATTGCTAAATAAAAACGAAAAAAAAAAATACTCGGCAACATTTTATTAAAATTACTTTTAATCATAAAATCTTCAAGTTTTTTTCAATTCGTTTAATAAACAATAGTATGCATAAATATATCTTCACCATTTTAGATGAACTAAAAATGCGCATAAACCTTGTTCAAGCAAAAAACTTGCAGATTTAAGGTTTATTTTGAATAGTAACAGTAAAATTTGAAAATTGATTGGGTTTCGTTTCATGTCGATTATACAATTTTCATTTTTCGAACATAACAAGAATCTATTTGTTTAACAGAAATACAATTTTTCGAATACTATTTTTTTATAGAAGATAAATCTTTACTTTCGCCGCAAATGATACCGATATTTAATTCAATAAATTTCGTTGACAGATCGGTATTCAATGTTGTAGAAATATGAAATAGCTTAGGACTATTGAATATGTACCTTTGGTGCAGAACCCAACTTTAACAAATCACTTTATGTTAGTAGAAAAAGATCGCGTTGTCTCAGTTTCTTATGAATTGAGAACCAAAGGTTTTGATGGAGAAATCATCGAAACCGTTTCAAAAGAAAGCCCCCTTGTGTTTATCACGGGTGCAGGAAGAATGCTTCAAAAATTTGAAGAAAATTTGAATGGCTCCAAAATGGGTGACACCTTTAAATTCATGTTGACGAGTCAGGATGCTTATGGTGAATTTTCCGAGGAATCAATTGTAGAATTGCCAATAGACGCTTTTAAAGTGAATGGTGTTTTGCGTGAAGATTTGCTTGTAGTCGACAATATTATTCCTATGCAGGATCAACATGGCAATCAATTCCATGGAAAAGTAATTGAGGTTGGTGATGTTGCTGTAAATATTGACTTTAATCACCCCATGGCAGGCGAAGATTTGTATTTTACCGGCGAAGTTGTAAATATTCGCGAAGCAAGTCAGGAAGAGCTTTCACATGGTCATATTCATCAGCATGGTTGCAATGGATGCAATCATGACCATGATCATGACCACGAACATGAGCATCATCATCATTAATATTTTGTAAAACATGAGCGGAAATACTTTTGGAAAAATATATCGGCTCACTTCATTCGGCGAATCACATGGAACTGCCGTTGGTGGAGTTATAGATGGTTGTCCTTCCGGCTATGAAATAGATCCGGCAAAAGTACAATATGAGCTGGAAAGAAGAAAACCCGGACAATCAAAAATAACTTCTCCGCGGAAGGAATATGATGAAGTGGAGTTTCTTTCGGGTATCTTTTTAGGAAAATCATTGGGAACTCCCATTGGGTTTTTAATCAGGAATAAAGACTCCAAACCGGAAGACTATAAGCATTATAAAGATGTTTACCGTCCATCTCATGCCGATTATACCTACGCAATGAAATATGGTTTCCGCGATCACAGAGGCGGTGGGCGTCAGAGTGCCAGAGAAACCATAGCCAGGGTTGTGGCGGGTGCAGTTGCAAAACAAGTGCTCGAAAGTTCTGGAATACAGATCACTGCCTATACCTCACAAGTGGGTGAAATCAAAGTTCAGAAACACTATTCTGAAATGGATTTGACCCAAATTGAAAATAACATCGTTCGTTGTCCAGATCTGGATTTGGTTGAGTCTATGATTCAACATATCATTGATATACGAACCGATGGAGATAGCGTAGGCGGAGTCATTACCTGCGTTATTAAAAATGTTCCTATTGGACTGGGAGAACCTGTTTTTGATAAACTTCATTCTCGCTTAGGCAAAGCAATGTTGAGCATCAATGCAGTAAAAGGTTTTGAGTATGGCTCAGGATTCGAAGCAGCCCAAATGAGAGGTAGCGCTCACAATGATATTTTTTACATGGAAAATGGTAAGGTGAGGACAAAAACCAATTTTTCGGGCGGAATTCAAGGTGGAATATCCAATGGCGAAGACATCTATTTTCGCGTGGCCTTCAAACCGGTAGCGACCATCATGCGTGATCAGAAAAGTTTGGATACAGATTTAAAGGAGACCGTTATTAATCCTAGAGGTCGCCATGATCCTTGTGTTATTCCTCGCGCTGTTCCAATCGTAGAAGCTATGGCTGCTATGGTGATGCTCGATTTTCTTTTATTGTCTAAAACAAAATAGACAAAAAGAATTTATTGATTGTACATCCCTTTTTCATTCGTCAATGATTCAATTTTATTAGCATTATGCGGATTGTTTTTATGGGCACGCCCTATTTTGCCGTGCCTACATTAAAAAAGATTTTTGAAGAGGGGTATCAGATTGCTGCGGTTATTACAGCGCCTGATAAACCATCGGGCAGAGGACTCAAAGTTCAATGCTCTGATGTAAAGATTTTTGCTGAGCAAAATCAACTCAATATCTTACAACCCGAAAATTTAAAAAATGAAAACTTTATTCAACAATTACGTGATCTGAATGCAGATATTATGGTTGTTGTTGCATTTAGAATGTTACCTGAAGTTATTTGGAAGATGCCCCCATTGGGCACTTTCAATCTTCATGCTTCTTTGTTGCCGCAATACAGAGGTGCTGCCCCAATAAATCACGCTATAATTAATGGCGAAAAATTTACAGGATTAACCACATTTTTTCTTGAACAAGAGATAGATACAGGTAGTATTCTTTTTCAGGAAAAAGTCCAAATTGGTGATACCGAAGATGCTGGCGAATTACATGACAGACTGATGGAAAAAGGAGCAAATCTTGTAATAAAAACGCTCAAAGCAATTGAATCAAAATCCATCAAAACGATCCCACAATCAAGTATTTTTGGAAAGAATACCCGGTTACATCCAGCTCCAAAGATTTTTAAAGAAAATTGTAAAATAAACTGGCAAGCGAATATCGATGTCGTTTTCAATTTCATACGCGGACTTTCTCCCTATCCGGCCGCCCACACTGAGCTAACAGATCAAAATGGTAATCATCATTATATCAAAATATTCAAAGTTTCAAAATTGGAACTAAAATCTCAAATCGAAGCAGGTTCAATCCTCTCGGATGGCAAGAACTTTTTGCATATCGCTTGCGCCGATGGCAGTTTGGAAATACTGGAGCTTCAAATGGCAGGTAGAAAACGCATGAATGTGGGTGAATTTTTGAAAGGAAATGATGTGAGCAAATTCATTGGTTGTAGAAAAAACGCTTGATCGAATGGTAAATAAAAAAATAACGATTTCATACCAAATCATCAAACTTGGGGAGGATGATTACAGGCTGTATTCGGATTTGATTGAGGCATCAAAAATGGCAAGTCAGAGAGCTTATTCTCCCTATTCCGGATTTCATGTGGGTGTAGCTATTCGCCTTGATAATCAAGTTATTGTCGAAGGAAATAATCAGGAAAATGCTGCTTATCCCTCAGGCTTATGTGCCGAAAGGGTTGCTCTTTTTTACAGTAATTCTGCCTACCCAGATGCTGCTCCAATCGAAATGGCTATTTCTGCTCACAAAGACGGACTTTTCACCAACGATCCCATTATGCCTTGTGGCGCTTGCAGACAGGTCATGCTCGAATCTGAGGTCAGATTCAAAAAACATTGTAAATTAATTCTTTACAGTAATTCCAGAATTTTTGTCTTTCAAAATCATGCAGATTTACTTCCTTTCGGTTTTTCAAAAGATTCCTTAGAATAAATTTTTCCTAAAATCTGGAGGATTTTTTCAATTTGTGCAAAAAACAATAGTTTGCATAAATGTGTCTTTACCTTTTTAGATGAGCTGAAATTCGCAAAATTTGTGTAATTCATAGGCAAACAAAAAACACTTGCAGTTTTAAGTTTTTTTTCTATTTTTACGGAAGATTCACACAACATTTTTTTCTGTAAGTTTTGAAAAGCAAGTGCTATGAAAACAGCCAATATCATCATTTTCAATGCAACTATAGTTAGTATGAATGTCAACTTTGATATTTATACAAATGCAGCTCTTGTTATTTCCAATTCCATTATTGTTGATATTGGTGAAAGTGAAATAATTCTAAGTCAGTATGATTCAAGCAAAAAAATAGATGCGAAAGGAAAAATTGTAACTCCCGGTTTAGTCAACACGCATACACATTCAGCTATGACCATTTATCGGGGTTATGCAGATGATCTACCACTAAAAATCTGGTTAGAAGAGCATATTTTTCCGGTAGAAAGAAAATATACCAATCAGTACACCACCCGTTGGGGAGCAAAGCTTGCAATGGCCGAAATGATACAAAGCGGAACTACCACTTTTAGCGATATGTATTATTTCATCGATGAAATAGCCATGGTGGCTAAGGAGATAGGGATGCGCGCTGTTTTGGGCGAAGGTGTGCTGGATTTTCCTACACCTAATTTCAAAACACCGCAGGAAAGTTTGCAATATACTGTTAATCTGATACAAAAGTACAAAAATGACGCATTGATAAATATTAGTTTTGCCCCTCATGCGCCCTATACTTGTTCCGAAAATTTACTCAGACAGGTAAAAAAACTGGCAGACGAAAATGATGCAATTATTCAAATTCATCTATCGGAAACACAATGGGAGTATGAGCATTTTTCGCAAAAATATAATTGTACGCCAGTCGAATACCTCAATCAGATTGAATTTTTTGGTGGAAAAACGTTGGCAGCTCATTGTGTTCATCTTTCGGAAAATGATATAGAAATTATGGCTTCACACCAGGTTGGCGTAGCGCACAATCCTGAATGTAACATGAAATTGGCCAGTGGCAGAATGCCATTGGAGAAGCTATGGAAAGCCGGTATTCATGTAGGTTTGGGAACCGATGGAACTGCGAGCAACAATAATTTAAATTTGTTTGCAGAAATGCATACAGCCTCACTTTTACATAAATTTGCCCTATTAGATGCCTCATTTGCAGGAGCCAGAGATATGTTTGAAATGGCTACAATTGGCGGTGCTAAAGCTCTAAATTTGGATAGCCAAATTGGTTCCATCGAAAAGGGCAAAAAGGCAGATATCTTGCTGATTGATTTTAATAAATTTCATCTGACTCCCATCTATAATATTTATTCTCACTTGGTTTATGCCTTAAATTCAAGTGATGTACATACCGTAATGATTGATGGTCAAATTGTTTACGAAAATCATAATTTTACGAACCTTGATGAGTCAAAAATTATAGACGAAATCAACAAGATAGGAATAAAAATTGCAGCAAATCAAGAAATTTAGTGTTACTCATTGTTTAAGTATGAAGCAATATTTACTCACAATTCTGTTTTTTGTTTCTATTCAAAGTTACAGCCAATATAGTATTGCCTGGGCAAGAACGGTGGGTGGCAACTATGTGGATAATGGAAATTGTGCCATTGAAACAAAAGACAGGGGATTTGTTACTGCCGGTTATACCAAACGCGATAACAAAGTTGCTTGGATTGTAAAATTTGACAACAAAGGTGAAGAAATATGGGGAAAAACCTTTGATAGTATTGGATATACGGAAGTAAAAGGTATTGTAGAAACCCGCGACAGTAGCTTGGTTGTTGCTGGTTGTTATTATTCTCGAAAGAAAGCGACCTCTGATCTGTGGGTCATGAAGATAGATAAAAAAGGCAAGTTTATCTGGAGTAAAAGATTTGGAGATTTGCAATATAACGAAGGAGCAGAGGGAATCGCCTATTGCAGCGATGGGGGTTTTGGACTTTGCGGATTCTCTGAAGCTAACGATGATATTCAAATGGATATGTGGATCATGAAAATTGATTCCATGGGAAACAAAGTTTGGGATTACACGTGGGGAGGCACCAAGCCAGATATGGGGCTGGATATTATTCAAACCAAAGCAAAAAACCTTGTAATTGCGGGATTTACAGGGTCAAAGGGTGGGGGGTTCAGAACGAGCTGGGTTATTTCTGTTGATTCTGTAGGAAATTATTTATGGGATGAAGATTATCTTTACAATGAGTGGGATAATGCAACCTCACTTGTCGAAACTTTTGATGGCGGAATAGCAGTAGCAGGGTTTACCAAGGCCGTAGGAATTGTAAATTATGATATTCGTGTAATAAAAATAGACCAATTTGGAAAAAAGCTTTGGGATTTTGTATATGGAACTGTAGAGTGGGAGGAAGCCACAGATATTTGCGAAACTTATGACAGAGGCTTGGCTATATCGGGCTTCACAAAAACGGTTGGCGGCGATTATGATGATTTCTGGGTTCTCTATCTGAACAGGGAAGGAGAGCTGGAATGGGAAGATAATTTTGGCGGATCCGCCTTTGATTTTGCATCCTGCATTTTGGAAACAATTGACAAAGGTTTATTATTGGTTGGTTCTACATTTACAAATGAAGAATTAGGTTGGGATTATGCACTTTTAAAACTTAGCCGGGATAGTGTTTCTGACTACCTTTTGCCTCATTTTTTTGTGGATAGCCCCAAGGATACCGTTGTTACTGTATTCGAAAAAGAATTTATGTTGCATTCCTGCATTCGTTCTAAAGATACTTTGTATAAGGTTGAAGTTTATTTAAATGATTCTCTGATTATACCGATGGCTACCTTAATGTACAATTCCAAAGATGATAGTATTTGCAATTATAAAATCGTAGAGAAACTCGATTTGCGAGAAGGGAAAAATACCATTAAATTAAAAGGGAAAAACTATATTGGTGAAAACTTTTCCCGGGTTTTTATAATTTTTTGCGTTATGCTCTTGAAGGTACGTTGGTGACGAAATCAATTTGAACATTTTTAAAAAGCATCAATCACTATTTGTAATAATTTCAATATGGCTTTCTTTTATCAGATTTTCTGAATTCCAATTCTGCACTGAGCTAAATGCCACTTTTCTGCTTGAACAATCATTTTTTAAACATTGCAGGCAGAATGATTGACGACATTCATCTGTATGCACTGAAAAAACAATTTCTTCGGAAAAATTATTTTTGATAATATTCTTGAGTTTTTCACCCTCTGCATGGGATGAACAAATTTTCATATCGAAAGGGAGCACCAAATCACACATTACATGATAGGTATCGCCATATTTTACCAACTTTAAATTATGTACATCGATCCAATCCTCGGAACGATTCTTTTCAAGTAATTTACCTATTTCGTCAATAAGTTTAAAATCGGCTTCATCCATCAAATTGGATGTTGTTTCTTTCAAGATTTTGTAGCCGGTGTAAATAATTATAGAACCGAAAAGTAAGGCAATCGCACTATCCAACCATGCTAACTTGGTAATATACAACAATACTAAACCAATAACAAGACCTATGGAAGAATAAGTATCGGATTGCAAATGTTTACCACCGGAAACCAAAGCAATGGAATTGTTTTTTCTTCCTACACGAATACTATATACCCCGATAACATAATTTAAACCACCGGAAATGGCTACAATAATAATACCTGTATCTAATTGACTTATTTCGGATGGTGAAAACAATCGTTTGACAGCTTCAAATATAATGATTAAACCCGCCAAAATGATTAAAAATCCTTCGAGTGAGGCTGATAAAAATTCAATCTTTCCATGACCAAAAGGATGATTTTTATCCTTGGGTTTCAATGAAATGTATATTGCGTACAAGCTGATTAAACCTGTAGTTACATTTACAGTACTTTCAAGAGCATCGGTAAGAATACCAACCGAATTGGTTATAAAATAAGCTATTAACTTTCCCGCAAATATAAAAATAGAAAAAGTTGCAATAATTTTTTGGACATTAAATTTTAATCGCGAATTGATGATCTGGGCTTCCATAGAATATTTATTTTTCAATATTAGAATCAAAGATAATGTTTTGTTTGTTATTTTAAAAAATAGAATAGATGATTAAGCTGTCAGATGACTGAATAATATACGTAAACCTATTATAATCAATACTATACCTCCAACGATATCAAATTTTAAACGAATTTTTTTTCCAAATCTTAAGCCTAAGAATAAACCCAAAAAGGAAACCACAAAAGTAACAATTCCAATGACCAACGAGGGATATAAAATAGAAACACCCAGACATGCAAATGTAACTCCAACAGACAATGCGTCAATGCTTGTGGCGATGGACAATCCAATCAAAACCTTCCATTGAGCGGCAAGAATTTTTTTTTCAGTTTCTTCATTTCTCATTCCTTCGCGGATCATTTTTAAGCCTAAAAACAATAACAATCCAAAAGCGATCCAATGGTCAAACGACTGAATATAATCACGAAATGCAAATCCGGCCAGCCATCCCAAAACTGGCATAATACCCTGAAAAAGCCCAAAGAAAAAAGAAATGCGCATAAATAGCCTGAGCATAAACATGTTAGAAGTCATTCCACAGGTGATAGAAACAGCAAAACAATCCATCGACAGGCCAAATCCAATGAGCAAAATGGTTAGAAAATCCATGATGTATATTCAGGTTATAAATTATAATGCAAATAAAAGAAAATATTGACAAAAAGCATATTTTAGTACCAAAGCAATTTTTATATTTGGCTTTATTTATTCATAACAAAATGGACTCATGAAATCACTTGCAGGAACTGAAACCGAAAAAAATCTTTTGAAAGCATTTGCGGGAGAATCGCAAGCGCGAAATCGCTATACTTTTTTTGCAAAAGTTGCGCTTAAAGAAGGGTATAAACAAATTGAGGCTATATTTCTCGAAACAGCCGAGCATGAGCAATCGCATGCCAGTCGTTTCTGGAAATTTCTCGAAGGTAATGAGGTTGAAATACTTGCAAAATACCCCGCCGGAAAAACCGGAACAACCATGGCGAATCTTGAAATGTCGGCCAATGGTGAAGCTTTTGAACATAGCTCACTATATCCAGAATTCGCAAGGATTGCGGAGCAAGAGGGTTTTCTGGAGGTTGCTACAGCTTTCAAATCGATTGCAAAAGTCGAAAGAGAACATGAAAAGAGATTCAGAAAATTGGCCAAAAATATATTAGAAGGAAAAACATTCAAGCGAGACGAACCTGTAAGGTGGAAGTGCCGCAAATGTGGTTACATCCATGAAGGAACACAGGCACTGCAAAACTGTCCTGCTTGCCTTCACCCACAAGATTATTTCGAAATTGAGGCGGAAAATTATTAGGAAAAGTGAAGAGTGAAAAATGAAAAAATAAGCCTTATATTAATGACTATTCATCATTATTCATTTATTATTATTCCCAATTGAAACATATATAATATTTTAGACTTATTTTTCTTCGTCCTTTTTATAAGGAACAAAAGAACAAAAAAGTCAAGAACATAATAACAGCTTGGGTTTTTCTGAATTGTCTGGTTTCCTGGGACTGTCTCAAAACTATTACTTTTGCCACTAAGACTCTAAGGTGTAAAGAATTAAACTATTAAATATCAATATTTTGGGTCTTTGTGCCTTCGTGGCAAATTCTTTTAAATTGGACTTTTGAGACAGCCCCGTTGCCTATTAAACACAAGCTATTTCTTAAATTTTAATTTTTTTACTCGGTCAGTAGTGATTTTGATTGTATCCTTAACAAGAAAAAATTATGAAATACCTTCATCCAGCCAAATAGAAATCTTTTCTTGCTCCAACATTGAGTGAACCATGCGTAAATTATATCGCTTTGATAATTCTCTGGCGTAAAATAAACATAGGCCAGAATATTTAAAATTCAATTTTTTATTTGTGGGATCCAATATTGTTCCCTTTGAAATTGCAGTTTCCAGAGGTGAAAGTTGGCCTATTACAATTGTGATTCTACTAAATTCTGAAGATGGTTCTTTTTCTAATTTCAAAGAAACCCAGCCAGCTCTTTTATTATAAATGGAGTATTCCAACAAATGAGCAAGTATTTCAGTTAAAGTATCGACATGAAATGTAAAATCTTTTTGAACATCTGGTTCAATTTCCAAAAGTAACCCAATTCTTTTGTTTCTTTTCGTCAATTTCTCATTTAAAAATTGTTGATGCAAATCTGTAAGAAATTCAGGTAAGGATATTTTTTGTTTTGTTTTGGAAATATTTTTTTCTAGGCAGTTTATTTTTTGAATGATATATGAATATTTTTTATACCGGTAATATTTTTTGTGAAAGAGTTTGAATAATTCAGGTTTTTTAGCCGTTTCATTCTTTCCTATGTTATGAATTTGCTTTATTAGGTATAAAGCATTGTTATTCTGTAATTTAATACAATTATTTTTAACATTTCTTATTCTTTGCTGGTATTCATTCTCCTCTTTTATGTGGCTTTTTTGCCGTATTTGAAGTAGGTTTAAGTTTTTGATTTTATTATGTAAAGCCATAAGATTGTTTTCATTTTCACTCAAATCGATTACAATTCCTGTGAGAGAAATAAATTGTTCTGATTTATACTTTTTTTCAAAAAATATCTGAACATGCTTTTCTGGTTGATCCACAGAGGGAATTACAAATTGAAGTTTCAGATCATCTTTGGATTTCTGAAGACAAAAGTCCTTTATTCTTGAATAATTATGTGCTCCTAAAAGTTGATAAAAAACATCAATTGTCGTGCAATTTATAAAGTAGAAGTCTCTACTAATGGCTCCATGAAACGAAATTAGATTTTGGTGGCTATCAATCCAAATAATACCATAAAATATATTAGAAAAATTTTCGAATAAATTACCGAAAAATTTATTTTCATGCATTAAATGCTCGTAATTGTATTCAATTTTATGCAATTTACGACGAAGGTAAAAAACATAAATGAAGACAATTGCTAATATGAGAAAGCAAATGAATGAAACGATCCAAGGGCACATTGAAAAAAGGCATTAGATGGAAATTATTTTTTATGCAAGCCACATTCTTTTTGCTCAGGTTCTTCCCACCACCAGCGGCCAGAGCGTATATCTTCGCCAGGTTCAACTGCCCGGGTGCAGGGTTGGCAGCCAATACTCGGGTAATTCTGATCATGCAGTTTGTTGTAGGGTACATTATTTTGTTTTATGTATTCCCATACCTGATCTTCTGTCCAATTAAGTAAAGGGCTAATTTTTAGTAAGTTATTACCTGTATCCAACTCAACAATTTCATTAAAAAACCGTGTTACAGATTGATCTTTCCGCAAACCACAAACCCAAACATCGAGTCCTTCCAGAGCTCTTTTGAGTGGCGCTATTTTCCTTATTCTGCAACATTCCTTCCTGTTGGCTATGCTTTTATAAAATGACCTAATTCCTTTTTCATTCACCAATTTTTCAACGAAATGATAATCTGGAAAAAATACCTCAATATGAATTTGATATTTTTCATTTACCTCATCGATGAGTTCATAGGTTTCCTTGAACATTCGTCCTGTGTCCAAAGTAAAAATTCTTGCTTCTGGATATTTTTTTACAATCATATCGGTAAGCACTTGATCTTCGGCTCCCAGGCTAGATGATAGTGCAATTCTTCCTGCATGATTTGTATAGAAATAGTTGATGATTTCTTGAGGTGATTGTTCCTTTAGTATTTCGTTTATTTTGGCTATCTGATCTTGGGAATAGATTTTTGCGTCAATCATAATGTATTGATTTATAAGTTTTTTTATTTATTATGGAAAATAAATGACAATGCAAATTTAGAAATGATCCTGAATAATTTATTGGGATTTGGAAAAATATTGACGAATGTTTTTCGATACTGTTCAAGAGGTAAAGTACAATACAAATCTACCAGAAAGTTGGAGCGGGAAACGGGGTTCGAACCCGCGACCTTCAGCTTGGGAAGCTAACGCTCTGCCAACTGAGCTATTCCCGCCTAAAATTTGAGTTTGGTTAAGCACAAAATTAGAAATTTCTTCCATAAGTTTTCAAGTTTTAGAAAAAAAAGAAAATATTTTTGCATTTATTTCCAAAAATAATCCTTATATTTGTTTTAATATCAATGAGTTAAAAATACTACTAAACTTTATATTTTTTAGTTCTCTTGTTATTCTAATTCAACCATTATTGAATGAATACGAAAAAGTCATATCTGATTTTAAAAAATAGACCGCTGGTTCAAAAGAAGAATTCTTTTGCGAAGCGAAGATTGGTTCAAATTATGCTGAGCCCTCAAGCCTTTGTTGCTTTAGTGGTATTTGTTTATCTATCTATCTTGATAAGAACAAATTTGAAATCTGGAATCCCTTTGGTTGATACAAAGAATCAAATTCAGGTTATTCCACAAAAGTTACCAGCATTGGATCAAAAAGTTCCTACTGAAATTGAAGATACCACTACCCGTGAGCTTAGTATTTTGTTTGCTGGTGATATTATGGAGCATCAGCTTCAACTTGATATGGCCTATGATGCAGAATCTGAAAAATACAATTTCAACGAGCAGTTCAAATATATCAAGGATTGGATTTCGAGTGCGGATATTTCTGTGGCAAATTTGGAAACGACTCTGGGGGGAAAGCCTTATCAGGGTTATCCTCTTTTTAGTGCGCCGGATGAGCTTGCCACCGCACTCAAATATGCCGGTTTTAACTACATTGTAACGGCATCCAATCATGCTGTAGATCGGAATGAAAAAGGACTTTTGAATACAATCAAAATGTTGGATCAGAATGGAATTTCGCATACAGGAACTTTTGCAAACAAAGAGGATTATCTGAAAAATCATCCCTTGTACATTGAAAAAAATGGTTTCAAAATTGGTATGATAAATTACACACAATCCTTGAATGGGATTGCTGTTCCCCAGAATTGTTTTGTGAACATGATCGATACTGCTCAAATGGCTAAAGATATTGATATCTGTTTTCAAAATCATGTTGATGTTATTGTTGCCTTCATGCATTGGGGCGATGAGTATGTTAATCAACCCAATGAAGATCAAAAGCAAATAGCACAATTTTTAGTTTCCAAAGGTGTTCGTATCATTATTGGTTCGCATCCTCATGTCATTCAATCGATGCAATGTGTGGATGTAACGGGTTCAGGAAAAAACAATGCTTTTGTGGCATATTCCTTGGGCAACTTTATTGCCAACTATCCCGGGCATATTGAATCGGAAGGTGGAACAACGGTAAAACTACGATTAACAAAAAAAGGCAATGGACCAGTTGAAATTCAGAATGCCGGGTACATGCTTGTTTGGGTTTATCGTCAGTTGAAAAGCGGTATGAGAAATTTTTATGTTGTACCTGCCCTCGAATTTGATAAAAAGCCGTTGCAAAAAGGTCATAATATGTTGTTGGCGAGCTTTTTAGAAAGTTCTCATAGCATTATGAATTCGAGCAATATTGGAGTGGGCGAATACATTTTTGATTCGGAACTTAAAACCTGGAGCCTTCAGTATAAAGAAGGTGATCTGATCGCTGGAAAATGAAAATCTGGATGTTTTTCCTGATGCTTTTATCTGATGCAATATCAATCTGCTATTAAGTAAAGTATCAAATGCTTTATTTTTGTTTAGTAAACGGCTAATTTTTTGTCGTTTTCCGCTTTTAATTCCTAAAAACTAACTCCGAACATAATTCTACTTTATACTTTAAATTATGCCTCTGTTGCTATGAGCATATATTTACCCACAGCAAATTAAAGTTAACCTTCGGCTAACTAGATATTTCACCAATTCAGGAATGCCTACACCTTCGAGGAAAAAAACCCAACAAAAACAAAACAAGAAAAGATGTTCGATTTGATCTAAGAACGAATGAAAATGGGCTGTACAATATACATATCTGCATGAAGCATAATATTAGCCCATTCATCTTTGGTTATTGGCAAAGGAAATAAAATAACGACCAAAAAGCAGTTTCTGAATTTATTCCTGTTCAGTTTCCAGAATCAAAAGCTCAGGGGAAGTGCATAAAAATTGTTTATCCAAATAGCGTTTCTATCGAAATAGAAAACTGCGATAATTTTCAATTGGTTAAACAACTCATTAATCTTTGTTGAATATGTTTTCGTTAACATCGTCACTGAGTTTATTCTTGTATGCCAGACATAGGGATATGCGTAAGAGTTTTAATGCTTTGTGCGGAATATTTAATTCTCAACTATCAAAGAATCCTTTATCTGGTGATATATATATTTTTATCAACAAAACACGAAACAAAATAAAGTTGCTACAATGGGAGACCGGTGGATTTGTCCTATATTATAAGATATTTGAAAAAGGTACATTAGATTTGATTCCTTTATTTAAATATTGGTAAAAAAGCCAAACAAATGAAACAATTTATTGTAATAATCTAAAGTTCAAACTAATGTAACCTCCAATCTACCTAAACTAACCAACAATGAAGGAATCATGTAACATTCTTCTTTAAATTTATAACACGGTGAGCGACAAAAACCTGTAGTTTTGCAACAAGTTAAATACGTTTATTTCAAGATGAATTATGTCTGCAGAAAAGCAAAAGTAAGTAAAATGTTGGATCAATAAATTCTCTGGTATTTTTCTGTTATATCAAGTGACAACTATTTAATGTATTAAAATCTACGTCATGAATTCAAAAATTATACATACTGTATTATTAGCTGGAATATTTTTGCTTACAATTCCAACTGTATTTTCACAGGATCATAAAACCAAAGATAATTATACTGGCGCATGGGAAACGCCTACAAGCTGGAATCCAACGTGGCCGGCACCCCAAACAAATGTTAACAATTTAGATTTAACCATTAACGGGTATGTTACCGCAAATAGTTCTCTCAGGTTTTCAGGGTCTTCCAGTAAGATGATTGTTGATGACACACTGGTTATAAAAGGAAATCTGACTTTAAATGATAATAACGATATACAAATAAACAACAATGGAATTCTCATTATCAGGGGAAACCTTATTGTTGACAAACATGTTGAGATGATAGCTGATGGCTATCTAATCATAACAGGCAACATTATTAAAGGAGGCCCAAATGGTGAGGGTTCACTTACCAGCGGTAACAATCCTGTCAAGGTATTCGTAGGTGGTACAATTCCTTCCGGATTAACCGATGATAATCATAAATACCCTACACTTGATTGTACATCACCTTCTACAACTCGTTACCCGCATTCGGACTGTAGTTATGGGGATATGACAGATCTTATGAATGATCCAATATACCCTTTTTTCCAATCTACCTGCACAATTACAACTCCGACTATTTCAGCAAGTGGCTCAAAGACGTTCTGTTCCGGCGGCTCTGTAACCTTAACTTCAAGTACGGGAACAACTTACTTATGGTCAAACGGAGCAACTACATCAAATATAATTGCTAATACATCAGGTAGTTATACAGTAAAAATAACCAATGCAAGCGGATGTTTGAGTGCGGCATCAGCAGCATCAGTGGTTACTGTAAATGCTTTACCCATTATACCAACCATTACAGCAGGAGGTTCAACAACTTTTTGTGCAGGTGGTAGTGTGACTTTGACCTCAGTTACAAGTTCTGCTTATTTATGGTCAACAGGTGCAACAACAAAAAGTATAAATACAACCACTTCAGGAAATTATACCGTAAAAGTAACTAATGCAAGCGGTTGTCAAAGTGCAACATCAGTGGCCACCGTAGTAACAGTAAATTCATTACCCTCAATTCCAATTATAAGCGCAAGTGGTTCAACAAATTTCTGTGCAGGAGGCAGTGTAACTTTAACCTCAACTGCTGGATACACATACTTATGGTCAACAGGTGCAACCTCACAAAGCATAAGTACAACAATTTCTGGAAATTATACAGTAAAAGTAACGAATGCAAGTGGTTGTCAAAGTGCTACATCCATGGCCACCAATGTAACAGTAAATTCATTACCTTCAATACCAATTATAAGTCCAAGTGGTTCAACAACTTTTTGTGCAGGAGGAAATGTAACTTTAAGTTCAACGACAGGTTATACATACTTGTGGTCAACAGGTGCAACTACACAAAATTTAAATGCAACCACTTCAGGAAATTATACAGTAAAGGTAACAAATGCAAGTGGATGCCAAAGTGCTAATTCAGAAGTTGCCATCGTAACAGTACATGCTTTACCTTCCACTCCAATTATAAGTGCGGGAGGTTCAACAACATTCTGTGCAGGTGGTAGTGTGACTTTAACCTCAAGTGCAGGCACGTCCTACTTATGGTCAACTGGTGCTAACACTAAAAATATAAATATCACTTCATCAGGTAGCTACACAATAAAAGTAAGAAATCTAAACGGTTGTGAGAGCGACGTATCAGTACCAACGTTAGTAACAGTTAATGCTTTACCTGTGCCAACAATAACAGCAAATGGTCCAAAAACTTTCTGCATTGGAGGTAATGTAATTTTAACTTCAAGTAATGCAACAAGTTATTTATGGTCAAATGCTGCAACCACAGCAGCAATAAATGTTACTACATCTGGAGGTTACACAGTCCAAGTAACAGATGTAAACGGCTGTCAAAGTAATCCAACAGTTGCAACCATCATAAGTGTAAATGCTTTACCGGTAGTAAATGCCGGAACAGATGTTACTATTCCAAATGGATCAAGTACAACATTAAATGCATCAGTTACAGGAACTGGTCCATTTACTTATAGTTGGACTCCTTCAAGCAAACTTATAAATGCTTTAATAGAAGACCCGACCACAGCAAATTTGGCTACTACAACCGTCTTCATATTGACCGCAACTTCAACAGCAACAACTTGCTTTAATTCAAATAATGTAACCATAACGATTAGTGGAGTTGCACTAAGTTCAACCCCTACTGCTACTCCTGGAACTGTATGTGCTGGCTCCCTTGTTCAACTGCGGGCAATGGCAAGCGGCGGTTCAGGCCTATACACAATTACATGGACTTCGATCCCTATTGGTTTTACATCATTTATAGCTGACCCTGCAGTTAATCCAACAGTAAATACAACATATAAGGTAGCAGTTTTTGATGGATTTAATACTGTTAATTCACAAGTTGATTTAATAGTCAAAACCTTACCGTCAACGCCAACGATTGCAGCGAGTGGTTCTAAAGTTTTCTGTGCAGGAGGAAGTATTATTCTAACTTCAAGTACTAATTCTACTTACTTATGGTCAACAGGTGCAATTACAAAAAGTATAGATGCAACCACCTCTGGAAATTATACAGTGCAAACCACGAGCGCAAGCGGATGTCAGAGTTTGGCTTCAATAGCCGCCATCGTAACTGTAAATGCAATACCTACAACTCCAGTTATAAGCGCAAGTGGTTCAACAACTTTTTGTGCAGGTGGTAGTGTGACTTTGACCTCAGTTACAAGTTCTGCTTATTTGTGGTCAACAGGTGCAACAACACAAAATGTAAATGCAACCACGACAGGTAATTATTCAGTTAAGATAACCAATTCAAGTGGTTGTCAAAGTTTAGGATCTGTGCCTATTATTATAACAGTTAATGCATCACCACCTACGCCAACGATTTCGGCCTCGGGACTTACTACTTTTTGTGCAGGTGGTAATGTAACTTTAACCTCAAGTACAGGTTCATCATACTTATGGTCAAATGCAGCAACTACTCAAAATATTATTATTAATGCTTCAGGAACTTATTCTGTATCAATTACAAATGCAGGTGGCTGTCAGAGCACAGCAACAATGCCCACTATTGTTACAGTAAATGCATTACCAGCAACTCCAAATATTTCAGCATCTGGTCAAACCTCTTTTTGTGAGGGTGGTAGTGTGACTTTGACCTCCGGTACAAGTTCTGCATATTTGTGGTCAACAGGTGCAACCGCACGTACCATAAATGCAACCATAACTGGCAATTATTCTGTTCAGATAACCAATGCAAATGGTTGTCAACGTTTAGCATCAACACCTACTTTGGTTACAGCTAATGCACTACCATTCACCCCAACGATTTCGACATCAAGCCCCACAACTTTCTGTGCAGGTAATAGTGTAACTTTAACCGCAAGTTCGGGATTAACTTATTTATGGTCAACAGGTGCAACAACTCATAGTATAAATGCAACCACAAATGGCAATTATTCTGTTCAGATAACCAATGCAGATGGTTGTCAAAGCTTAAGTTCAGTCCCCATTGTAATAACAGTTAATGCGTTACCGGTAACACCTACTATTTTGGTTTCAGGCTCTACAACTTTTTGTTATGGAGGTAGTGTCATTTTAACATCAAGTGCAGAATCGAATTATTTATGGACGAATCTTGCTAATACGCAAAGTACAAATATTGCGATACCAGGAAATTATTCTGTAATAGCAATAAATTCAGAAGGATGTCATAGTCCGAAATCAGCAGATATATTGATAACAGTTAATCCATTACCATTAGCAACGGCCTCTAACAATGGACCTGTTTGCATTGGAGGGGCATTAAATCTGTCATGTGCAATAGAAGGTTTGACCAACTTTTCCTGGACGGGGATGAATCAATTCTCTTCTTTGTTGCTGAATCCATCAATATCTGACTATGCCTTATCTTCTATGTCAGGAAACTACGAGCTCATAATAACGGATGCCAATGGTTGTCAGACTATAGCTATAACTACAGTATTGGTTAACGAATTACCTTTGGTAAGTATAACCAACGATGACAGTCCGTTGTGTATATACAACTCAAGAACTTTATCAGTAATTCCTACAGGGGGTACGTTTGTTATAATTTCGGGATCAGGAAGTATTACAAATAATGTTTTATTGGCAACCGGTTCAGGCGATATCAACTTAGAATATGATTTCAACAATCACTGTGCCAATAAGGTCACTCAATCTATAATTGTTAATAATCCTCCAACGGTTGATGCAGGGCAGAAACAAGACCTTGAATTTGTTTTTGAAACACAGTTGAATGCAGAATTATCTTCCTCCGAAACCGGTGAATGGAGTTTAATTTCGGGTTCAGGTCAAATAAGTGATATTCATTCACCAACCACTTTGGTGACGGGATTATCAAATGGAGAAAATATCTTTCTCTGGAAAATACAGAATGGTAGTTGTTATGCAAGTGAAGAAGTTATAATAAAAGTAAAAGATTTATTTGTACCTTCAGTAATAACACCCAATGACGATGGTAAAAATGATTATTTTAAATTCGCTCTTACGGGACAGGTGGAACTGATTGTTTTTAATCAATGGGGAATTGAGGAGTATTCCAATAGCAATTATATAAACGATTGGAATGGAAAAAGCAATAAAGGTTTAGAATTACATAATGATACCTATTTTTATATATTGAGATTTGAAAATGGCAACATAAAAAAAGGATCTGTACTAATTAATAGATAAATTTTAAAAAAATGAATAAAGTTTTTCTAAGCATAGCAATAATATTATTTCCCTTTCGCATTTTTGGACAATTGTTTCCATCGTCCGACCATTATGTTTTCAACGCACTTGTCATTAATCCTGCCTATGCGGGATGTAATGAAGCATTGAGTTCAACCCTCTCATACAGAAACCAATGGGTTGGATTTGAAGATGCACCCAAAAATTATACATTTTCTGTTCATGCACCCATTCATGAAGACAAAATTGGTTTAGGTCTGATGGTGGGAAATAGTAGTGTAGGTATTTTTAAAGAAACCAATATTATTGCTAATTATGCTTACCGGATGAAATTGTATAAAGGGAAACTGGCATTGGGATTGGGTATTGGGGTCACGATGATCGATATTGCATGGAATGATTTAACTGCATCAGATCCAGGTGATGTGCAACTATTTAATAATTCAATATCAGTTGTATTACCAAATTTTAGTATGGGTGCATATTATTACGCACAAAAGTTTTATATTGGAGTTTCTACACCCTTGTTTTTAAGTCACGAACTTGATCAAAGCACTGGTAAATATAAAATTGAGAATAATTTCGCAAAGTATAATTATTTTTGCGCCAGTGGTTATAAGTTTAGTATAAATCCAGATATTAAAATTGTACCTTCATTCTTAATTAAATATCATCCCAATCATCCCATCCAAATTGATTATAACGTACTTCTCAATTTAAGAGATAAATTTTGGATCGGTGCCGGATATCGAAGTAAAAACATTTTGGTTGCAGTATTACAATGTCAACTTAATCAGCAGATCAGAATGGCATATTCCTATGATTATGATTTTGGCAATATTGGAAGATACGCAAATAGTTCACATGAAATTGTATTAAATTATACATTCAGATATTCCAGAAAAGTTATGGGGCCTAAACAGTTTTAAAGCATTAATGCTATGAGCAGAAACATTTATATATTACTTTTGATATTATTTACAAACGTTGCATTAAATCTTAATGCGCAAAATTTTGCGATAAAAATAGCCTCATTTAGTTCGCAGGAAAATGATGAATTTTCGCCGGTATATTATAAGGGAGGAATTGTATTTTGTTCAAACAAAACAGATAATTCAGTGATCAGTTATAAAAATGACCAAAAAGGTCTTTTTAAGATGTTTTATGTTGAAAAAAAGGATAGTGCCAAATGGAGACATGCAAAAATATTGGCAAAGGAAATAAGCAGTAGTTTTAATGATGGTCCGGCTACTTTCAATGAAAATGGCAATATCATATACTATTCACGGAATAATCTCATTCATAGTTCCCTAAAAAATATAAATAATGCTTCAAATAAAATAGGTATTTATTCTGCCGAATTAATAAACGGAAAATGGCAAAATATTAAACCATTTAAATACAATAACCCCTTGTATTCATTTGGAACACCTGCACTTGCCCCAAATGGAGAAAGAATTTATTTTTCTTCGGATATGCCCGATGGCTTTGGTGGAATGGATCTATATTATTGCGATAGGATTGATAATGAATGGTATAAACCAGTCAATATGGGATCTTTCGTTAATACTGCCAAAAATGAATCTTTCCCTTTTACGAATAAAAATGATAAACTATTTTTTGCATCTGACGGTCACAATGGTTTTGGAGGAAAAGATTTGTACTATACAATGGAAATAAATGGAAAATGGACAGCCTCAGTGCATTTAGATTCATCAATTAATTCAAGTGCAGATGAATTTGGTCTGGTTACCGATTCAATCTTTGAGAACGGATATTTTTCAACAAACAGACTGAATACAGATGATATTTTTAATTTCAGATCACTAACAATGAAATTTGTAAGTTGCGATACTTTAAAGGAGAATCATTATTGCTTTACTTTGTATGATGAACAATATCAACAAAACGACACAACAGATGTAGGCTATACTTGGGATTTTGGTAATGGCGTGAAGCGATATGGCAAAGAAGTAAAACATTGCTTTCCCGGACCTGGCAAATACATGGTCAAGCTCAGTATAACGGATAATCTTACAGGAAATATGATTGTAGATCATGTTGACTATGATGTAGAACTTGACGATATAGAACAAGCTTATATAAATTCATTTGATATTGCAATTGTTGGTAACCCCATAGTGTTTAATGGATTGAAATCCAACCTTAAAGATTTTCAAACAAAAGCATATTTTTGGAACTTTGGCAACAGTTTTATATTGGGAAAACCTTCGGAAATTAAAACCTTCGGAAAAAAGGGTGTATATGAGATACAGCTCGGAATCGCTGGCAAAACAGATAGTGCGGGTATATTTCCAAAATCATGCGTCAAGAAAAAAATTAACGTTTATGATAACTATCAGAAGCTAAAATTTAATGATGAAAATACACAAAACATAAATGACAATTCTCTATCTGAACTGTTGGAAACATTGCAGGTTAGAATCTATTTTATGGATGATTTATCTGAATTGCAAATGGTTAAAATCAAAGAATCAGTCAAGTCTTTTGGAAAATTGAAATTAACATTTAATAAATATGGAATTACAACTGCATCCTATCCTTTTCTTAATAAGGTTGCAGAAATATTAAAAGTAAATGCTGATATAAGACTTGAAATGTATGTCCATACTTCAAATAATGTATTACCTGACAATATTTTGGAAATATCCGAAAGATGGGCTCAGGAATTATCATTCTATTTGAAGAATAAAGAAATTGTTAGTGAAGCGTATCACTGCAAAGGATTTGGATTTTCCAGTCCTGTATTCGAACCATTTATTAACGACAATCATTCTATTAACGGGGTTGTCGATGTTATTTTCAGAAATAATCAATAAAATGAGAATCTATATATTATTTATAATAATTTTACTGAGCGTTAGGCTATCAGTCTATTCGCAGAATGCACCTGCTATTGATGAAAATATTCCTTATTTGGTTACATTTGGAGGCAATGCCGTAACTTCATACGGGGATGATGACTTTTTACAGATATTCTTCTGTTTTATTCCTGCATCACAGATAAAACCATTTTATATCAGGGTGTACGATCCTGATACTGGAGGAGATATTGATGAGCAGGTTGGGGATAAATTCAACTCGGCAATAAATTTCTCAGTTTATGCCGGCAAATGTTGGTCAAATATTGCATCCACAAATACGGTTAACAAAGACAATTTCAAGAGTGGCTATTTATTATCATCCAAATCATTTGGAGTGGATCCAAAGTACAATAAAAAGTGGTATAGTTTTGGGCCCTTTAATCCTTCGGAGGGAGAAAATGCACAAATACTTGGCGGACGCGTATTTAAAATCATAGCACAAGGAGTATCCGGGGACGACGGAAATTTATATAGATACTTTTTAAGTTCGAGCTCTGTGGAAAATATTCCTTTAGAAGGTGGTAATTTTTTTACATATAAATACCATTTAAGGCTTTCCGATGATCAAAAACATGTTAGTCAAATATATCCTTATGTTGATGACAAAACAATTTCTATCGAAATATCCAACTTTGATTGGGACAATGATGGGACGATAAGAATATTCTCGAACTCCAAAAACGGAAACTTGTGCGAAGTTTCAAAACAAAACAATTGGATAGCAAAGAAATTTCCTATTGTTGCTAAAGAGAAAAATTCAACTATTGAGATCCAATTCATTAAGAATCAAACTCAGAAAGTAATTAATAATAACGTTGTTGTTACAGTTAAAAACCAGTATGGAACTTCGTTGCCTTTTTTTGTAGTCCCAATCGGTGGAGTACCTGTGTATTCTCCAAAAATAAAAATGAAATAAATTGATGGTAGATTTGTAAACTAAAATATAAAACAATTTAATGATGTTACATAAAATAAAAGCAGTTTTTCTTTGTGCTGAAAAGTTTGCCGAAGCATGCATTGACTGGAAAGGATTTTTTCTAATTATCTTTTCAATCTTTTCCAATATGGCATTTTCAACAGGTTACAATTTTCGCACTTTCAGTTCAGAGGATGGGTTGCCACAATCCTATATTTATACTATAAATCAGGACAACCATGGTTATTTATGGATTGGCACAGGCGATGGATTATCGAGATATAATGGATTTGTGTTCGAGAATTTTACTACCATCGACTCACTGGCAGACAATTTTATTACTACAGGCATAAATGATGGTAAAAACCAATGGTTTGGACATATAAATGGTGGTATAAGCTGTTTTGATGGTAAGATGTTTCGCAAGGTGAATTTATTAGAATCGGATCAAAGCCCCATAACGCACTTTGCAAAAAGTCCTGATGGACAGGTATGGGCAAGCACTTACGCTGACGGTTTACTAAAATTAAATAAGGAGAAAGGAATATTAAAGCATTATACTTTTAAAAATCCATCATTGATAGTTTCATTTGAATTTATTGATAATAATACATTACTCATAGGCACAAATGCGGGTTTATTATATTGTAAATTAAAAGAATCTGGTGAAATTGAAATTATCAATCAAGTTTCAGAAATTCCTGAATCTAAAATAGTGTGTATTCAAAAAATGAGGAACAAATCTGGATTCTACATTGCAACAGAAAATGAAGGTATATTTCAACTCTTCAACACAGGAAAAAATATTAAAGTATCAAAGTTGAATCAGGATAAAGATTTCAACGCTACGGGTATTCAGTATATTTATGAGGACACACACTCAAATTTATGGTTAGCCACATTTGGAAACGGGCTTATCAAAATGAACTATTCTGCCACCGGTAAGATCACTAAAATTGACTATTTTAATAAAGCTAATGGATTTATAACAGATAATGTAAAACATATTTTCGAAGACCGCGAAGGAGAAATCTGGAGTGGAAATTATGGTGAAGGATTAACGCAAATTACAACTAAAACTTTTTCAATCCATGCATTTGATAAAGCAATCCATGGAAATGAAATTTATTCAATATACATAGATCAGCAATATAGATGGATTGGGACAGAAAATGGCTTGCTAAAAATAGACCTTGTTACTGACAAAATACTTAAGTTTTATAGTAAAGAATTGCCCAAAGATAAATTTACATCGATATTTTCCAAAGATGGCAAAGAACTTTGGATAGGAACAGAAAAAAATGGAGTATTCCGGATGATGGTTAATACGGATAGAATAGTAAAATTTCCAATAGGTGATGGGGAACTTGAAAACTCAATAACATGCATAACGGCTAAGGGAGAGCAGGTCTGGATAGGAACAAAAAAAGGACTATGCAATATTAATTTAGTCCATAATGATAAAAAATGGTACACAATCAATCAGGGAGGACTACCGCACAATTTTATTAATTGTTTGCATATAGATAAAAAAGACAGGCTTTGGGTTAGTACCCAAGGTAATACACCTGCATACATTCAAGATGGAAAAGTCGTTAAAATTCCTTTAAACTCTGTTATTCGAAATAGAGCAATGGGACCTATCACAGAAGATTCTGAATCAGGTATATGGATGGGATCTAATGGACAAGGTGTTTTTATGATAAAATCCGATTCTATTGTTAATTTTACTTTAAAAGATGGTCTTTTGTCAGACTATTGCTATTCAATTATTTGTGATAACTATAAAAACATTTGGGTGGGTCATAAAGGCGGATTAAGTAAGATCAAAATAAGTGATTTTTCAGTAAAACCTATACAACAATTCGAAGACAGAAATGATAATTACCAGTTTAATCCAAATGCAATATTCAAGGATCAATATGATAAAATCTGGTTTGGATCAAATAAAGGCATTGTTTGTTATGATCCATCAAAGGAATATTCCCAATTAAAAGCGCCTGCACTAAGCATTACTTCAATTAAAGTGAATGAGGAAGAAAAAGATTATACAGATAAAATAATTCTTTCACCAGGTATATACAAAATTAAAATCAATTTTTTAGGCATAAGTTTAAAGGAATCCGCACTTGTAACCTATCGGTACAAATTAGATGGCTACGATCAATGGTCTGAAAATACAAAGAATAATAGCATCACTTTCAATCATTTGATAGACGGGGAATATACATTTATCGTAAAAGCCTACAGTGGCGATGGTATTGTCTCAGATCCGTTAATTGTTAGTATTACAATAAAAAAACCAATATGGAAGAAGTGGTGGTTTTATATGCTTTCCTTCCTTTCCTTAATCATCCTAATTTACATATATATAAAAAGACGAGAAAAAATTTTAATTGAAGAGAAAAGAATACTCGAAGAAAAAGTTAAGGAAAGAACACAAGAAATTCAATCTCAGAAAAACGAAATTGAAATACAAAATGAAATAATTGATAAAAAAAATGCCAATATTACCGCCAGTATAACGTATGCAAGCAAAATACAAAATGCAATTTTTCCACCAATAGAATATATAGATAAATTATTGCCAGACAATTTCATTTTGAATAAACCCAAAGATATTGTAAGTGGAGACTTTTACTGGTTGGCCGAGAAAAATAACAAAATTGTTTTTGCCATTGGCGATTGCACGGGACATGGTGTTCCCGGGGCATTTATGAGTATTTTGGGTGTTACTTTATTAAATGATATCGTTTCACAGGGTTTCACTAATTCAGATATTATCGTTACAAAACTACGTGAAAATATTATCTCTTCCCTTCAACAAGGCAGGAAAGGATTAACCACCAGAGATGGAATGGACATATCTTTGTGCGTACTTGACCGTCAGGAAAAGAAGATACAGTTTACAGGTGGGATGAATAATCTTGTTTACGTGCATAATCAAAAACTTGATGTTGTGAAAGCAGATCGTATATCAGTATGTTCTAATTATGGTAATTCTCAATCTTTTACTATGAAAGAATTTACTTACAACAAAGGAGACGTATTATATCTCTTTTCAGACGGATATAAGGATCAGTTTGGCGGACTTAAAAACAAAAAATATTTAATCCAACACTTGTATAATTTCCTCTTGAATATACATGAATTTTCAATGAAAGAACAGAAAGAATTACTATTGAATGAGATTAATGGTTGGATGGGAAATTCTACACAAACTGATGATATTACTATAATGGGAATCCGTTTATGAAAGTTTATGTAGAATGATAGGAGAGGGTACAACAATAAATGCAAAAATAGGCGACAGAATCCTTAAACCTTCAACATTTCCATTAAAGTGGAATGGTCTAAAGGTATTTTTTGCACGTTATGAATCAAAACCCCGATTGGTGAAATTAACGCATCAACAACTCATCCATTTTCATTCAAAAGCACTCAAGGTCAAATTAATTGCGGAATTCATAATTTCCATATCAATCAAGAATATAAAGTAGTCAATTATTGGATAGAAAATGCTAATGATAAAATTGAAATGAAATTTGAGCAAGGTTTTCCTGATTTGCTTGCTCTGGAAGAAAACGAACAAGTAAAAGGTGCGTGGTAATATGTTGTTACCGGAACGATCATTACGGGTGGAAATTATTCTTTGATTCGAAAAGATAATACAGTAAATATTAAGTTTGATGTTAACCAAAGATGGATTCGACAAAACCAATCGTTTGGTTTTAAAGTTTTTACAAATTTTGTCCGTTCTTTCCGTACTTGGCCAACAACATATAAATGGATAGGTTTAGTTAATTGGAAGATATGACCATGAATGGCCAATGGAAAAGAAAATAACCAGGAAAACTAAATTATGCAAACGACACTAAAATATTAGCTTATAGCCATTCTGGCTAAGGCCGTAACATCCAGGGTAGAAAATTCTCCTTTCATGTATTTGAAATAACCAGCAATGGCAATCATTGCCGCATTATCAGTTGTATATTTGATAGGGGGGATGAATGCTTCAAAACCTTCAGATTTTGAAAGTTGCAGAATTCTATTTCGCAGTCCCGAATTGGCTGCTACGCCGCCGGCAATTGCAACCTGATTGATTCCGGTTGATTTGATAGCCTTGAGTAATTTATCCAGCAAAATATCTACAATGCTTTTTTGAAGTGAAGCACAAAGATCATTTTTAAATTCTTCAATGAAATTAGAGTTTAGTTTTAACTGATCGCGCAAAAAATATAGGAATGAAGTCTTTAAGCCACTAAAGCTATAATTATATTCAGGCATTCGTGGTTTGGCAAATTGAAAGAGATCCGGGTTTCCGAGTTGGGCTAGTTTATCAACCACCGGACCGCCAGGGTAGGGCAATCCCATAACTTTTGCACACTTGTCGAATGCTTCTCCTGCTGCATCGTCTATGGTTTTTCCAATAGATCGCATTTCGAAAGGGCTTTCTACTATGATTATTTCTGTGTGACCGCCCGATACCAATAAACACAAAAAAGGAAAATCAGGATTTTTTGTTTCTGAATTATCTGTGATTTCTTTAATTAAGTGAACAAATACATGTCCATTTAAATGATTTACATCGATCATGGGTATTTGTCGGGCCATACAGAAACCTTTCACAAAAGAAATGCCCACCAACAAAGATCCCAATAATCCAGGGCCTCGTGTAAAAGCAACGGCATCAATGTCTTCCATCGCAATACCTGCACGTTTCATCGCTGTTTCTACCACAGGAATAATATTCTGCTGATGCGCTCTCGACGCAAGTTCTGGTACAACACCACCATATTCACTGTGTACACTTTGATTGGCTATCACATTCGACAATACGGTTTGATTTTGTATAATTGCAGCAGAAGTATCATCACAGGAAGACTCTATGCCTAATATTGTTACCTTAGATTTATCCATTTTATTGTTTAATTGAAGTTTGGTAAATATCTAATTTATTAAGCTTTAATTAAAACTTGATGCTTAAAATCAGAATAACGGAAAAAGATATTGATTTGTTTTACAAATACTTATACCTTTTTCCGCTAAAAATATTTTTACCAAAAGTAAATATAAAATGCAATGACAAGCAAAAGAATGACAACAGAATTTACAATATCCCAATTATTATAACTTTTTTTAGTTTCAGCTTTTTGCTCTGGGGTTGCAGAAACCATGGTTAATCCTTCGATTTGAGCATCCGAAGGTCTTTTCGTAAAGTAACTGATGACGAAAATAAGCAGTACGCAAAATGCAAATAGCAATGTGCAGAAATATAACCAATTCAAGGTTGCTATCTGGTACAAAAATCCGTCGGGATTGAGTTTATTCACAAATATGACCAATACTAAACGAAACATTCCGATTATGAATCCAATAATGAGACCCCACAATCCGCCCTGAGCTGTAATTCTTTTCCAAAAAACTCCGGTGAAAAATACAGCGGCAATGGCAGGCGCAATCAGTGATTGTACATTTTGCAAATATTCATATAAAACATTGGCAATTAGTTTCATAATAGGAATCCATAAAATTCCTAAAACGACTATTGCTGCAGTTGCTAATCTTCCAACCAAAACCAATTTTTTTTCAGGTGTTTCAGGGCGAAATTTTTTATAAAAATCAATCGTAAAAAGGGTTGCGGTAGAATTGAATTTTGAAGACAGCGAACAGATCAATGCAGATAGCAAACCGACAACCACTAAGCCTCTTACGCCAACCGGAAGTATGTGGGTTACAAGGGTTAAATACGATTGATCTGAACTTTTCAGATCGATGAGTCCTTTCTGATTCAAGGCAAATGCGATCATTCCGGGAATCAAAAATAAAAATACCGGTAAAAGTTTTAAATATCCGGCAAAAATAGCTCCTCGTCTTGCATGTGTTTGATTTTTTGCCGACAATGTTCTTTGAACAATATACTGGTCTGTACACCAATACCAGAATCCGATGATGGCCGATCCCAACAACATACCCGGCCACGGAAATTTCGGATCATTGGCAGGTCGCATCAGATGCATATTATCGCCAACAATTCTTTCTAATTCTCCCCAACCGCCTAACTTGGATAGCCCAATGAATACGATCAGCAAAGAACCAATGATAAGAATTGGTGTTTGAATAACTGAGGTATATAAAACAGCCTTCATTCCTCCCAAAATAGTAATGAAACCTGTAATTAAGACCAAACCAATAGAGCCTATCCAGAAAAAATCAATACCAAAGATGCTATCAATCCCCATAACGGTTTTAAATACAATACCTCCCGCATAAACTGTCACCGAAATTTTAGTCAGGATATAACTAACCAGCGAAATAACAGATAGAAAAGTACGGGATTTTGAATTATACCTTCGCTCAAGGAACTCAGGCATGGTGAAAACTTTGCTACGAGCGTAGAAAGGGACAAAAACCCAGCCCAAAACCAATATCATCCAGGCTTGAATTTCAAAATGTGCCATAGCCATACCGCTTTCGGCTCCTGCTCCGGCCAATCCAACCAAGTGTTCTGATCCAATATTGGATGAAAAAATAGATGCCCCAATGGCCAACCATGTTGCATTTCGTCCAGCGAGAAAATAGTCCGAAGAGGTTTCTTCCTTCAATCGGCTTACCCAGATCACTACACCAAAAATCCCGACAAAAAATGTAGCCAGGATTATCCAATCAAGTAATTGTAATGTATTCATAATTAATTATTAAGAAGTGTAATTCATGATTTTTGCTTTGAGCAAATATATAATTAAGTGTAATAATTACACTATAAATTTTTTTCTTTTGATTTTTTTTTTTACTTTATATAATTTGTTCGTGAAAATGAAAAATATTCATTCCCACTCGGTATTTGTTCCTATTCTTTTCGTTTGTGGTATTCATTTTGGTTATTCTCAAAAATTTTAGTTATTTTCTTAAAGGTATTCGTTCTTATGGGTTTGAATCAGAGGATTTGGCTCTTTCTGATAGCAGTGCTTCGATTGAGTATAGTACTGGTGCTGGTTATGGGTTGGAGTTTGGTTTGAATCTAATCCAAAAAAACGAAAAGATCAAACAGATATCTTGAAATTTATACATCTGGGGTCTTGCAATTATGTTATAATCGAGTATTTAGTGGAGATTTACATTCAACTTATTCATTTAATCGAAAAACAAAGCTAAACAGTTACAACTTGAATTTGCCAAAACATTGAAAGAAAATGCAGTTCCGTTTGATGTAATTTTAAAAAAACAGGATTGCCAATGGATGAAATCGAAAAAATTTAACTAATTGATAAAAAAGCACTTATTATATAACAGAACGACCATTGCTTTTTCAATAGAGATAGAAAATATTTAGATTTTTTTTGATGTAATTCTCTTGGTAGAATTAATAAATATAGAATTGAAAGTAGGGTATAAATCATAGTATATTCCATGAAAAATGATTAAATTTGCCTTTCGGAAATATACGACATTTTGTTGATCTACCATTCAATCAAAAATATGATATTTAATACTTTACTTGGCATCATAGTTCGGAAGGCAGGAAAAATAGGGATCAGAACACTCAAGTTTTTGATGTACTTATTCATCGCCCTTGTCGTTATTGTTATTGGGGTCTATATTGCATTTCAGAGTGGCACAGTTCAAACTTATACAATAAAGAAAATTACTGCTTGGTTTGCAAAAAAATATCATACCGAAATAAGAATCGGTCGTGTCGATATTTCATTTTTCAATAAACTGGTTTTAGAAGATGTTTTCATTGCCGATCAGGCCAAAGATACGATTCTGGATGCTAAGATGATAAAAGTCAGCATCAGCCATTTGAATTTGCAGCGCAATGATTTTCGAATTTCCAGTATTCTGCTGGTGCGCCCGTATATTAATCTTTATATGATTGATTCATTGGATAATTCTAATGTCCAATTTTTGCTGAACGCTTTGGCGGGTGATTCTGAAGATACAACAAGTAGCAGTACGACCAGTGCAAGCTATTTATATTGTAAAACATTGGAAATCAGGGATGGACGTTTAAGATATAAAGCCTTTCGACCTCCTTCTATTCCCTCTTATTCAATCAATTTCGAAGATGTAGAACTGAGAAGCTTAAATGTAAAAATTCAAAACCTGATACCAGGCGAAACAACAAAGATGGATATTATTCATATATCTTTTAGTGAGAAAAGTGGGTTTATTTTGAACGAACTCAGCGCACATTTTCGCTTGAATAATACCACAATAGGGCTAAGAGAGGTGCTCATAAATACATCCAATTCGAATTTGAATGCCAATTATTTGTCCATGAACTACCCGAATTGGAAAGCATTTAGCAGTTTCATTCAGAAAGTTGAGTTATCTGCTCAATTTATAGATTCTACTGTTCTGGATACCAAAGATTTAGTGTTTTTTGTTCCCGATTTTAAAGGTTGGGATACCAAACTGCGTTTCAATGCTCTCATTAAAGGTACTGTGAGTGATTTAAATACCAAAAGCTTAAAGCTCCAATTTGGTGAATCGTCTAACTTGAACATGAGTTTGCACATGAAAGGCTTGCCAAAATTTGATAGTACATGGATTGACTTCGAAATCAAAGAGCTTAATACAAATACTTCAGATCTTCAGACTATTACGTTGCCTTTGCCTGAATCGAATAACTTCAAATTAAGCCTCCCGTCTATGATGAATCGAATGGGGCAAATTAGATTGAGCGCGGAATTCAACGGTTATATGGATCATTTTAAATCAAAAGTTCATGTAATTTCCAATGCTGGTAATATTGTGGCCAGATTTTCAATGACGCCTGACTACCAAACTCAAGGCTCTGCCTTCGATGGATTGATTCAAAGTGAAAACATGAATATAGGTTTGATATTGGGCGACTCGAAGAATTTTGGCATCGTTTCATGCACTTTTGATGCAAAGGGAATTATGAAAAATAAAAATCTTAATTCCAAAATACATGGAAAAATTCATGATTTCAAAGCCTATGGATATAAATATCAGGATATTGAGTTTGATGGTAAATATGTGAATAAAACATTTGAGGGGGATTTAAGCTTAGATGATCCTAATATTCGATTCAATGTCAATGGGATATTTGATTTTTCTGATACAATTTCTAATATTGAATTTACAACTGTGGTCAGTAAGGCTTTGTTGGATAAATTAGGCATCGATACTTTACATAAGTATTCATCCGTTTCGATGGTGATGAATGCGAATTTGCAAGGAAGCAACCTCGACAACCTTCGTGGCGATATTACCCTCGAAAATACAGCATACACGAGTGAGATACATAATTTTATCATAAAGGATTTTACTTTATCGTTGGATCATGACAGTTTATCAAGAAATATCAAGCTAAGTTCAAGTTTGATGGATGCAGAATTGCATGGTGTTTTCAACTGGAATTCTCTCATGGCGTCTATGGATAAATTTATTTACAAATTCATTCCTGCTTGGACGGGTAAGGATCTGGTGAACAAAGAAAAAAATAAAATAGACACCAAAAATGAAGCATTAAAATCGCCTGTGAAATTTAACTTTTACGTTGATTTTAAAAATACAGACGATATTTGTGAAGCATTTTTCCCGAATACTAAAATAGATCCAAATACAAGCATCAAAGGTAAGTATGATGCTGAAAAAATGGACATGGAAATGGAGGGAGTTTCTCCTAATCTAGTCTTGTCCGGCTTTAAATTCAAGAATTTTTACCTAAATTCTTTCTCTCGTGATTCATCGTTTTTTACCAATTTAGGATGTGAAAGTTTTATTGTTTCTGAAGGAAATCATTTGGATAATTTTGCTGTCAATGTAAGGGCAAAATCCGATTCTATTTTTACAGATTTTCAATGGAACAATTGGGATTCTGTGGTATATAGAGGCAAAATTTTCACCCTTACCACTCTTGGAAAACATCCTGTAAAAGGTAAGGAATACATTAATATTTATGTAGCGCCTTCCGAACTTATTGTAGCCGATTCACTCTGGAATGTTTCTAATACAAATATTTTCATTGACAGCAGTTCTATCAAGATTTTCAACATGGCTATTTCTCACGATGATCAGATGATTAATATTGATGGGAAAATTTCGGAGAATCCCAAAGATTCATTAACATTTATTGTCAATAACATCGATTTGAGTCATTTGAATTTTATTACAGAACGGAGTGGTATCAAACTGGGGGGGAATTTTTCGGGCTCAGCAGATTTATTTAATTTGTACAATAAACCACAAATTTTTGCAAACTTCGAAATTCTTGGACTTAAAACCAACGACGAAGATTTGGGTGATTTAACCTTAAGTGCAAACTGGGACAATGAAGAAAAAATAAATATCAATGTTATAGCCAAAAGGAAAAAGATCAAAACCATTGATATTACAGGATTTTACAAACCAGCTAATGATCAGATTACTTTTACTGTTTATCTGAACAAACTGAGAATGAACGTTTTTGAACCCTATTTGAAGGGCATTATTTCTGAGCTACGGGGTGAAGTCAATGGGAGCTTAATCATTTATGGAACAACCAGTAAACCTATTGTTCGGGGAACGATGGGCTTTTACAAAAATACCATGAAGGTGGACTATTTAAATACGGTTTATACATTCAATGATTCAATTCAAATTACCGAAGACAGAATTGTTTTCAATAAATTCCGATTAAATTCAGGCAAGCTTAGTTATGGAGAGGTTTCAGGAAGTATTTACCATAGAAACTTTTCAAATATGAAATTGAATTTGCTTTTAGATGCGAAAAACTTTCAATTACTTAATACCACCGAAGAGGAGAATGAATCTTATTTTGGAACTGCTTATGCATCTGGTATCATCAATGTGAAAGGCCCTGTAGATGACTTGATTGTGGATGCAAACATTAGCACAAGGCCCAATACAAATTTCTATATACCTCTGACAAGTATAAGTGAAGTTGGTGAAAACAACTTTATTACATTCGTTAAACATCATAATGATTTGGATAGCCTTCAAAGTATGGAGAAAACACCAATCAGTATGTCGGGTTTGCAATTGAATTTAACTTTGGATGTAAATCCTGACGCAGAAGTGCAATTGATCTTCGATGAAAAAGTCGGGGATATTATAAAAGGTACTGGCTATGGTAACATCAAGATGGAAATAAATTCCAATGGTGATTTTGCTATGTTTGGAGAATATATAATAGAAAAAGGAAGCTACTTGTTTACACTTCAAAATATTGTAAATAAGCAATTTACAGTAGAAAAAGGTGGAACAATCAAATGGTCTGGCGATCCCTCAAATGCTATTGTTGATTTACTCGCCAAATATTCGATAAAAAAAGTTCCGATCTACGATTTATTGCTGGATGAACAACAAAAAGAAACCAAAATCCCGGTGGACTGCGAATTGGGAATGAAAGGTAAACTATTGAGTCCTACTATAACTTTTGATTTAGATATTCCTTCCACCATGGTGGACAATAAGGTTAAATCTCAGATAAGCAGTATGACCGAGGATGAAAAAAACAAACAAGTGCTTTCATTGCTTATTATCAATAGATTTCAACCCTTGCCGGGGCTTACAGCCAGTAGCGGAACTTCTGGAAGTGGGGGCTTAACAACAGGTGAGTTGATTTCAAACCAATTATCGTATTGGTTATCCCAAATCAGTAATCAATTTGATATAGGTGTAAACTATCATCCGGGCGATGAAATCAGTTCCAAAGAATTGGAAGTAGCTTTGTCCACACAGCTATTCAATGACAGGGTGAGCATCAATGGCAATGTGGGGGTTGTAGGTGGAAACACCAATGCTGGAACTACCGCTTCGTCCAATATTGTGGGTGACTTTGATTTGGATTTCAAGATTACAAAAAATGGAAAGTTCAGAGTAAAAGCTTTTACAAAAGCAAATGAAAATTCGATTTACGAAAATTCACCCTATACACAAGGCGTGGGTCTATTTTATAGAGAAGATTTTAACAATTTCCCTGAGCTTTTTAAAAAATACACGACCTCTGATAACAAAAAACCCAAAAAGAAGCCCGTAACACATAAAGAATTCATTGACCAAAGAGAAAAAAAGAAAAAACCTTAAGGCTTAGATTTTGACAAAATCGCTTTATTAATTTTTTTCACCAAAGCAGGTCCCTGATAAATAAAACCGGTATAAATTTGGATTAAATCTGCGCCGGCTTCTAATTTTTGTAGGGCATCCTCCGCCGACATAATTCCTCCAACCCCGATAAGGGTCATTTTTGATTTTTTACGAATATATTTTATAATTTCCGTAGATTTGATTTTCAGGGGGCTTCCGCTTAAACCACCTGCGCCTGCTTTCTCAATCACATCGGAAGGGGTAGATAAGTAATCTCTTGAAATCGTAGTATTTGTAGCAACAATGCCTTGGATTTTTGTCTGTTCTACAATTTGAATTATTTCATCAATTTGGCTGTAGCTTAAATCTGGGGCTATTTTTAGAAAGATCGGTTTTGCAATAGGCATTTTGTTATTTTCATCGCTGAGTTTTTGAAGTAGTTTTTGCAGTGGCTCTTTTTCCTGAAGTTCACGGAGATTTGGGGTATTGGGCGAACTCACATTGACCACAAAATAATCGGCAAATGGATATAATTCCTGAAAACATTTTAGGTAGTCATTTTCAGCCTGTTCGTTTGGGGTAATTTTGTTTTTTCCAATATTAGCTCCAACGATGACTTTGCTTTTTCTTTTCTTAAGTTTGTCTATGGTAAAATGAATGCCCTTGTTGTTGAATCCCATTCTGTTTATTAAGCCCTTGTCTTTAGGCAATCGAAACAAACGAGGTTTCGGGTTTCCTGCCTGAGGTAATGGGGTGCTGGTTCCAATTTCAACAAATCCAAATCCTAAAGCATCCATGGCATCAATGACTTCTGCGTCTTTGTCTAAGCCTGCGGCCAAACCAACAGGATTGGGAAAAGTAATATTTCCAATTGTTTTTTCTAATCGAGGGTCATTGACCTTGAAACAACTTTTAATCAAACTTTTAAGGGGAAAAATGCCCTGAATGATTCTGAGACAAAAGAAAACAAAACCATGAATTGTTTCCGGTTGAAAAAGAAATAAAATCGGACGTATGAGTTTTTTATACATAATCGAAATATTAACTATCACCTAAATTGTAAACCACAAAGGTTTTGTCAGAGTAAAAAATCACAATCTTTTCAATATTTTTTGAAGTACTAAAACTTTGAGCCAGAGCTTGATTTAAAACTTGCGAATTATGAATATTTCCGCTGCTCTGTGCCAGAGGGTTGGGGGTATTTTGCACAGGTTCTTGTTTGATGCCGGAGTTGGCAGTTTGCTGAGGGTTGTCATCTTCGCCAAACAGGCTTTGCTGGTGTTCTTTTTTGTAGCGATACATTTCACCTTTTCCAAAAAGAAGCCAGTCTGCGTTTAAAGCGGGATATGCATGCAGAATTTTTTGCACAACATCAAGGCTTGCATTATTCCTTCCGGAAAGAATATGCGAAACACTACTTCGTTGTACGCCGATATCATCGGCAAACCTCGAAGGACTGATACGTTCATGCTTAATTATTTTATTAATACGGTCTTTCATGCGGAATCCACTTGGCCATTACAAATGTAATAAAAATATTATCAACTTGTGTTAACAATATCCATGCAGTGTAATTTACTTTTGTAATCGACAGGGATGAAAAAACATGCGGTTTACAATTGACAACACCAATGCAATACAAATGTAACCACGTAACAAATGTTGCTATTTGTAAACTTTTCCATAAAGTTATTTAGTATAATTATTACATATATTCTTCATATAGAGATATTAAGGTAATACTTTATAGTATTACGTTCATAAAGCCTCATTATCATTAGTTTTATCCAAGTTTTAATTATTTTATCCCGTATTATATCAATTCTTATTTTCTATGTAAATATATGTTTTATAATGATATAAAAAAATAGTCTATATTCATAAAGTATAGATAAAATACCGAATAAAATAAAAGTTTACAATTGTATTATTTGTTTAAAAACCACAGCGTAATTGGCACTTGTCAATCATATTAACAGGGTTGTTAACATCGTAAACTTACATGAAACATGTTAATTAACCTGTTCAAAAAAAATTTGACCTAAGTAAAAAAAATTTACCTCTGTTATAAAGACATTTTATAAAACATTGATATTTAATAATATATATGATATTGTGTAATTATGTAAATTTTCGATTTTATGAAGGCTACCATTTTCTGGTTCAATTTTATTAACCAATTGATAAATAATATGATAAATTGAAATTTATTACTATTTCTTAATGAAACCGCTTGTTAGCTCATGATTATTTTTGTATAGAACTAATATCCAATAATATATGTTGAAATAACACTTGAGTTATCTGAATTAAGATAAATAGATCATTAAATGCTTTAATTGACAATGAATCACGATATATAAATTGGCTTAAATATGGTAACAGGTTTAAACATTTTTAGATTGGGATAGAAATTGTAAAAATATTCCGGTATAAACAACTTATGTATTTAATTAACAATAAAATAGACTGTAATATTGTTGAATTGAGTCAATACAAAATACCCATCAATATCCGAATTTACCAAATTAATATTTTGTTAAATTTATTTTTGGTTTACGGTAATTTATCGATTCACATTTAAAAATTAAACCATAATATATAATAGGAAATTTGATTGTATCAAAGAAGTATAAGTTTTATATATTATTATAAATTAACATTATAAATAACTATTTTTTACAAATATTTTATCTAATATTTTTTACATTTCGAAAAATTGAGCAATATTTTTGCATATTCATTAAAGACATATTATAAAATATATTGAGCCTCTGAAATGCAAATTTACAATTAAATAAACCGGTATTATGAGTTTATCAAAAATGTGAATTATTAACAAAGGTTATTAACAATTCAAGTTAGAAAATTGCAAAATAATTGTTAACAAGTTAAGAGGCTATATACTAAGTTTTATCCTATTGCATTATGTATAAGATATTGATTATTAATGAATAAAACTATTTTCAAATTGTTAAAAAAATAATCGTTTGATTTTAATAACTATATAAGATTTTGGAAAAAACATCCTCAAAACAGTTTTTTTTTAACAATTTTTTTTAACAAATTTGCTTATCGAAAAAATGAGAAGAACACCCGAAAGAAAATAATAAATAGGTAAGCTAAAATGACGAATCAACATCAAATTATTTGGAGCAATTGTTTAAGAATCATAAGGGATAACATCCCTTCGGCCAGCTTTAGAACTTGGTTTGAGCCTATAGTTCCCTTAAAGCTCGAAGAAAGTATTCTTACCATCCAGGTACCCAGTCCTTTCTTCTATGAATATCTGGAAGAACAATACATCGATATCTTGAGAAAAACACTGAAAAAGGAATTAGGCGCCGATGCCAAATTGGAATATAGTGTTATTATGGATAACCCGAATGTGAACAAAACAAATTCACCTTATATTATGAAGTTCCCTGAAAAGAACCAGGAAATTTCAAACCTGAAACCTATGTCCATGCCCATGAACGTAGAAGACGCCACCATGATAAAAAATCCTTTTATCATACCAGGGATTCAAAAGTTGCATGTAGATCCACAACTGAATCCCAATTACAATTTTGCCAATTTTATAGAAGGTAGCTGTAATCGCATGGCTCGTTCTGCCGGATACGAACTTGCTCAAAAGCCGGGGCAAACAGCCTTCAATCCTTTGTTTCTTTATGGAGATTCTGGTCTGGGAAAAACTCACCTCGCCCAAGCTATTGGTATTGAGACTAAAGAACGTAATCCAGATAAAATAGTACTTTATGTAACTGCCAATAAGTTCCAGACACAGTTCACAGAATCGGTGAAGAATAATAATCGGAATGACTTTCTACATTTTTATCAAATGATCGACGTTTTGATTATTGATGATGTTCATGAGTTTGCTGGCAAAGAAAAAACACAGGACATATTCTTCCATATATTCAATCATTTACATCAAAGCGGAAAACAGTTGATTCTTACTTCTGATAAACCACCTATTGAACTTAAAGGATTGATTCAAAGACTTTTATCTCGATTCAAGTGGGGACTTACCGCCGATTTGCAATCGCCCGAATTCGAAACACGTGTAGCAATTCTGAAAAAGAAAATCTATAACGAAGGCATTGAAATAAGTGAAGATGTGATTGAATATATTGCATCGCATGTCAAAAACAATGTACGCGAGTTGGAAGGCAGCTTAATTTCGCTTTTGGCTCAGGCTACTTTGAACAAAAAAGAAATTACCCTTAATTTGGCAATTTCTATGCTGGATCGTTTGGTCGAAAAAAGTCAGAAAGAACTTTCCATCGATTATATTCAAAAAATTGTATGCGATTACTACGATGTAAATCAAGATACAATGCAGTCTAAGACTCGAAAAAGAGAAATTGTACAGGCACGTCAGGTTGCCATGTTTTTTGCAAAGCAACTTACAAAATCGTCTTTGGCTACGATTGGTTCTCAATTAGGTGGAAAAGACCACGCTACGGTTTTACATGCCTGCAAAACGGTTCTCAATCTTTGTCAAACTGACAAAAAATTCAAATATGACATTGAGGAAATCGAAAAGAAACTCAAGATGCAATAATTCTACCTTTTCGCTTTCGAAATTTTATGTTTATTGCTTGTGGTTTTTGACTTTTTGAATCTCCAAATATGAGGGATCAAAAAAGTCAAAAAACCTAGGGCAAAAGATTTTATCGTTCATGGATTCATAAAACATTCTATCAAACTTATTCTGTATAATTACGAATCATCGCTTTTTTACCCTATATTGCATCTGTTTCAATAAGTTAAAAACTTTTTCTACTTGTTCCCCCTGAATGATGATTTCGAAATCTTTTACCGATCCACCTGATCCGCATTTGGTTTTCAGTTGTTTGGCGAGTTTTTCCAGATCTTCTTCTGTTCCAGCAAAACCACTCACAATGGTAACAGTTTTTCCCGATCTGTGTTTGGCATCTTTAAACACGAGCAAATTTTGCTTCTCTGGCAATAATGTTTTTTCATCGCTATCCTGATGAGCTTGTTGCTTCATAAAATCTGGATTTGTTGAAAAAACAAAATCTCCTTCAGGTTTAACTTTTATTTTCATAATAATAGGGTCTTTGATTCCTTTTTGCAAATTGGCATCTTGTTTTCACTATTTTTTTTCCGTATCGCTTTCTTTCGGAATTGCACTTACAAAATTCTTTTTGAAATCAACAAATGAATCTGTCAGATATTTGTTGCTATGAATATAGGCCAATATGGCTTCAATCTCTTCTGCTGTAAATAATTGCTGGAATTTATTCAATACTTTATTCTCTTCATTTAAAATCAACATAGCAGGAAATTTCATTTTTCCTTCGAGCATAGCAATAGGAAGTTGATGAAAACCATGCGCTTGACCTTCATTGATATATTTTATACCCATTGCTTCAATGGTATCTTTGCTAAATGCATCCAAATGAACAGGGTAGAAGTTTTCGTTCAAAATTTTTGCAATGACAGGATTATTTAAAACCGAAATATACATCATTGTAGAACCTATATTATAGTTGGAGTATATATCGATAAAGATTTTTTTGGGCACAATCTTGCTTGCGTCAAAAGCTTCTTTCAATGTTTTCCATTTTACCAGACTTCTTGTAACCGTGAATCCTTTTTTATTTTTGGGAGGATAAGTTTTTTCATAATAGCTTTTGAAAACATCAAAAGTCTGAAACTGATAATGTTCCTCATAAAAATATACAAGAATAGAAAAAATACCATCTCGGTCAAAGTAATCATTAAATACAGAGCCTTGTCCTTCTTTATTCATTATGACCATGGCTGGCATAGCTGGCTGAGCACCCAGAAGCATTTTTACCAGATTATGCACTTCGTCGGATTTTTCGGAAGGTGAATAAATTGTATCGTTCAGATACTTAATTTTGTCCTTAGAAAAAATATCCATCTGAACAGGATAGTAAGCCACATTGATGTAATCACAGACTTCCTTGTTTTTGAAAGTCGTGTCGATCATGGCCTTAGAAAATGGATCGTTGGCGCTATGAAAAAAGATTAAAATGTTCTTCGGAACTTTGCTGAACTTTTCTTTTGCTTCTTCAAAACTTATCCATTTTACTTTTGTCGAATCGATTTGAGCAAAAGCATTCATCACACAAATGGATACTAAAAATAAAAATAAAACACTTTTCATTTTGCTAAAGTTTATTAATTCAACTAAATCGTAATTATTATTCTTTGGGTTTGGGTATTTTGCCTACAAATGTTTTTCGGAAATCTTCCCACTTTTCCGTAACATATTTATTTTCATAAAAATACATTAAAATAGGTTCTAAATATTCCGGACTGGTGTAACCTTGAATGGAATTCAGCAATTTTCCATCTTCATCGATAAATGCCAAAGTTGGGAAGCCAATTTTTCCCTGCATAAGTGTTGCGGCAAAAGGATGCAAAGCAAACTGCCCTTTTCCTCCATTGACAAAGGTTTGGCCAAAAGCAATCACCGTATCCTGACTTGCTGCATCTATTCTTACACAATAATAATATTGGTTTAAAATACTTGCAATGGTTGGATTTGTGAAGACTGCCTTATCCATGACATTATTGCTGATGTACATATTGGTATATACATCAACAAATATTTTTTTCTTTTTGATTTTCTGTTGGTTGAAGGCTTCAGTGGCACTTAGCCAGTTGATTTTTCCTGATGTGATTGAATCCACTTTTATACCTGCATTTGCAGGAAGAAACGTGATTTTAAAATAGCGTTCAAAATCTTTGAAATTGGAGTTTTTGTAAATGTCTTCAGAGAAGAAAACCAAAAGCGGGATAATTTCTTCGGGTTTCATAAAACCGGGAACCGGGTTGGGATGCCCCTCTCTGTCAATATACACGATGGTTGGGTAGGAGAGACGCCCCCCTAAAAGTTTATAAGCCAGTGAATGTGCCTTTCCATATTGTCCATTATTCACATAAACTGTATCTCTAAATTTTATGGTATCTTTGGTTTCTGCATCAAAACGAACCGGGTAAAAATTATTGGTTATGAAGCTTACAACTTCCTTGTTGGTAAAAGTTGTTTGCATCATTCTTTTACACCATCCACACCAATCTGTGTAAAAATCTATGAATAAGGGACGAGCCTGTTTTTTATTCAGCTCCATTGCCTGTTCTATGGTGTACCATTTAATAGGGCTGGGTTCTTCTACAATTTGCGAAAACGCATTCATAGAAAACAATAGGACAACAATAAAGATCAGCTTTTTCACGATTCGGTTTTTTGTCAAACAATTATTAAAAATTCTTAATGAATGATACAAAATTAATAAAACATTTTTTATACCATTCCTTCTTTATTTTGTATTTTTTAACTTTTTGGAATTTTAAAAATTTGAGAAAATTAAAAGCTAAAATATCAATGACTATCCTTTTATTCAGAATTCCTGAAGCTAAGTTAAAAAATTGTGAGTTTAACAGAGTCTATTCGCAAACATTACAGTCGAATGATTTTCCTAACAGTCTTAATTCAATTTCAAAAAAAAACCCTGTTTGATTTAATTCAAACAGAGTTTTTTAATTTCAAAACCAGAATTTATTTAACTTCTTCGAAATCTACATCCGTTACTTCGTCTTTTCCTTTGTTTTCTTGTTTTGTATCATTGTTATAATTAGGTTGTTCATATTGTTGTTGTTGGTTTCCACCGCTTTGTTTGTACATTTCTTCTGACAATGCATGGAACACCTTGTTCAACTCATCTGATGCCTGATCAATAGCTTCTATATCTTGTGATTTGTGAGCTTCTTTGAGTCTGTTTAACGCAGCATCAATAGGACCTTTTTTATCGGCAGGAATTTTATCACCAAACTCTTTCAGTTGTTTTTCTGTGTTGAAAATCAGGCTGTCAGCATGATTGATTTTTTCAATTTTTTCTTTGGCTTTCCTGTCTGTTTCTTCGTTGGCTTTTGCTTCGTCGCGCATACGTCTGATTTCTGCATCATTCAAACCCGATGAAGCTTCAATACGAATGCTTTGTTCCTTGCCTGTAGCTTTATCTTTTGCTACAACTTTTAGAATACCGTTAGCATCAATATCAAAAGTTACTTCAATTTGGGGTATACCACGCATGGCAGGAGGCAGGTTATCCAGGTGAAATTTTCCGATGGTTTTGTTGTCCCTAGCCATAGGTCTTTCACCTTGAACAATATGAATTTCAACTGATGATTGATTATCGGCTGCCGTAGTGAACGTTTCTGTTTTTTTGGTTGGAATTGTTGTGTTGGATTCAATCAGTTTTGTCATTACACCTCCTAAGGTTTCGATACCCAAGGAAAGAGGCGTAACATCCAGAAGTAAAACATCTTTCACTTCACCTGAAAGCACACCACCTTGAATTGCGGCTCCAATGGCAACAACTTCGTCAGGATTTACACCTTTGGATGGTGTTTTGCCAAAGAATTTTTCTACCAAAGCTTGAATCGCAGGAATACGGGTAGAACCTCCAACCAAAATAACATCGTCGATCTGACCAATGCTTAATCCTGAATCTGCAATAGCTTTTTTGCATGGTTCTAAGGTTCTTTGGATCAAAACATCACAAAGTTGTTCGAATTTTGCTCTGGTTAGGGTTTTCACAAGATGTTTGGGAATACCATCCACAGGCATGATGTAAGGCAAATTAATTTCAGTGCTTGTAGAGCTCGAAAGTTCAATTTTGGCTTTTTCAGCAGCTTCTTTGAGCCTTTGCATAGCCATAGGATCTTTGCGTAGATCCAAACCTTCATCTTTCTTGAATTCATCTGCCAACCAGTTGATTACTTCGTGATCAAAATCATCTCCCCCTAAATGTGTATCGCCATTGGTCGATTTAACTTCAAAAACGCCATCGCCCAATTCTAGTATTGAAATATCGAAAGTACCGCCTCCTAAATCGAATACGGCAATTTTCATATCTTTTCCTTTTTTGTCCATTCCATAAGCCAATGCTGCTGCTGTAGGCTCATTGATGATACGTTTTACTGTCAAACCGGCAATTTCGCCTGCTTCTTTTGTTGCTTGTCTTTGAGAATCAGAGAAATACGCAGGAACAGTAATAACGGCCTCTGTTACTTCTTGTCCAAGATAATCTTCTGCTGTTTTCTTCATTTTTTGAAGAATCATGGCAGAAATTTCCTGTGGCGTATATAATCTGTCGCCAATTTGCACACGGGGGGTGTTGTTTTCGCCTTTGATTACTTTGTATTGAACCCGATTGGTTTCATTGCTTACCTTATCAAAGGTTTCGCCCATAAAACGTTTAATTGAATTAATCGTTTTTGTTGCGTTTGTTATGGCTTGTCGTTTGGCTGGATCGCCAACTTTTCTTTCTCCGTTATCCATGAATGAAACCATCGAAGGAGTTGTCCTTTTGCCTTCACTGTTTGGTATAACAACAGGTTCATTACCTTCCATCACAGCTACGCAGGAGTTTGTGGTTCCAAGGTCTATTCCTATAATTTTGCCCATTACTATAAATATTTTAATTGATGTACTTTAAATTCATTTTCACTACCAATTTCAATCATTATGCCATTCCACATTTGTCGGAGTTTTTTGCAATTCTGACATTTTTCTTCCATCATTGAATGAAAATTTGACAGATGTTTTATTTTTTCTTTGAGCTTTTCTCTACGATTTTTCGTTTTTGAAAAAATACAATTTACTTTTGCCTTCGTTGTTTTGTTTTTAAAAGTGGATGAATAAAAAGAATCTTATCCTTTATATTTAATGAATGTTTGCCTTAGAGCGCAATTCCTTATTTTCATAAAGGTTAAGGATCAGCTTTAACAAAAGACTGACAAAATTACAGTTGGTGGCAGTTCTTCTAATATTATTACCTAAATATCCGCAGAATTTTTTCAATTCGTGCAATATACAATATGGTTTTCATAAACATATCTCGACCTTATTTATATGAACTAAAATTCGAGTAATTCGTGGGCAAACAAAAAACACTTACGGATTTAATGTACTAATTAAAATTCAATGAAAATGATAAATCAAATACCAAAGATTCAATTTACCCAGTCAGGAAATTTTTTTCTGATCGCTGGACCTTGCATCATTGAAAGTGAGGAAATGGTGATGCAAGTAGCCGAAAGAGTGAAAATTCTTTCCGAAAAATTTCAAATTCCATACATTTTTAAATCTTCATACAAGAAGGCGAATCGATCAAGAATCGATTCATTCACAGGAATTGGCGATGAAAAAGCATTGAAAATATTGAAAAAAGTAAGGGAGAATTTTGAGATTCCTGTTTTGACCGATATTCATGAAAGCCATGAAGCGGCTATGGCTGCTGATTATGTGGATGTTTTGCAAATTCCTGCCTTTTTATGTCGTCAAACAGATTTACTGGTAGCCGCTGCCAAAACAGGAAAAGTTGTCAATATTAAAAAAGGTCAGTTTCTTTCGCCCGATGCAATGAGTTTTGCCGCAAACAAAGTGATAGATGCCGGTAACGATAAGGTTATCCTTACTGAAAGAGGGACTACATTTGGATATACGGATTTATTGGTCGATTTTAGAGGAATAAAGCAAATGCAGGAATTAGGCTTCCCTGTTGTTTTGGATATTACACATTCATTGCAACAACCCAATCAGGCAGGTGGAGTTTCGGGAGGATTACCCTCTATGATAGAAACCATTGCCAGAGCTGGAATTGCCGTTGGTGTAGATGGAATATTTATAGAAACGCATCCCAATCCTTCTATTGCAAAATCCGATGGATCGAATATGCTTCCTTTAAATTTACTCGAGTATCTTCTTGAGCGTTTGGTGAAAATTAGACAAACCATTCTTGCATTTAATTAAATATGAAAGAATTACATAAAAATCAATTGCTTAAATTAGCAGAAGAATCCCTAAATATTGTTGTTGATAAAATTCAAGATTTGCCTCAATCTGGTTCTTACAGGGAATATTACAGATTTTTTCATCAACAAGGAACAGTTTTGGGCGTTTTTAATGATGATGTTGAGGAAAATGAAGCATTTTTTTCATTTACCCATAGTTTTTTAAAACATCAGATTCTTGTACCAGGAATTTTGAAAATTAGTGCCGATCGGAAGTTTTATTTCCTTGAAGATATAGGAGACACTACTTTATATGAGTTTCTGAAATCACATAATAAAGCGGGTGTTTTTTCCGCCGAAACATTATACTATTATCAACAAAGCCTTATTCAACTTGCTAAATTACAAGTTGTTGCAAGTATGGCTATGGATTATTCTGTTTGCTATCCAAGCAAAAGTTTTGATACTCAATCCATGATGTGGGACTTGAACTATTTTAAATATCATTTTCTAAAAACGGCTCGCATTCCTTTTCATGAGCAAAGGCTGGAAGATGATTTTATAAAACTTGTAAATTATTTATCGGAAGCCGGAACTGAATATTTTCTTTACAGGGATTTTCAATCCAGAAATATCATGATTCATAATTCAGAGGTTTATTTTATTGATTATCAGGGTGGACGAAAAGGAGCTTTGCAATATGACGTTGCATCCTTGTTGTTTGATGCCAAAGCTGTAATGCCTGATCATGTTCGTAAACAGCTTTTGGATTTTTATTTCGCTCAATTGCAAGGACTTTGCAAGGTAAACAAAGATTCATTCTACGAATATTTCACAGGATTTGCCTTGATTCGAGTTTTACAAGCCATGGCTGCTTATGGATTTAGAGGACTAATTGAAAAGAAACGACATTTTATAGAAAGCATTCCTTTTGGGATTAGAAATATTCAATATTTACTGCAAAATTATAATTTACCGTTTGAAATGCCTGAATTGCAAAAAACCCTGCAAAAACTTTGCGAAAGTGATCATGTTCAGGATGTAATTCGTCAATATACGGTTTTGAATATTCGTATAAATAGTTTCTCTTTTCGCAGAGGCGTTCCCTATAATGACTCGGGCGATGGATCGGGTTTTGTGTTTGACTGCCGCTTATTGCATAATCCTGGAAGATACGATGAATACAAACAATTTTGCGGGAAGGATTCCAATGTTCAGGCTTTTTTTGCAAGGGAACAGGAGGTAGAAGTTTTTCTTGAAAATATCTTTGCCATTGCCGATCAGGCGATTTTAAAGTATAAGCAAAGAAAACATAATCATATAACATTTAATTTTGGATGTACAGGTGGGCAGCATCGTTCGGTTTTTTGTGCCGAAAGATTAGCAAAACATATCAAAGAACGCTTCGACTGTAATATCATGCTTCGTCATCTTGAATTAGAAAAAGTGAATCTAAAATCAAATTCATAGGCTTTCATCCGATTGAATCATTGTTTTATCTGGTAACTTTTCACTAATTGTTAATAATCATTTCATAAGGTTAATAAAATTCCATAAAATTGTTTTGTGCATTGGATTAATATCTGTAATTTTGAGCCGATTAGAATACTTCAATGATATTTTGATTGAAGTATATGTTGTAATTTATTGAATTATAATTTTTTGATTAAACTTTACAGATATGAATCCATTTATATATTATGAGCCGGTTCGTGGAACTGATTTTTATAACCGCGAAGAAGAAATAGAAAAGATATTAAAAGCCACTGTTTTGGGATCTGCTAGAGGAAATATCTGGATAACTGGCGAAAGACAAGTAGGGAAATCTTCCTTGTTGATTAATTTTCAATTGAAGTATTCCGATTATTCTCAAGAAATTAAGCTATACAAAGGTGAGCAAAATTATAAAGTAGCCTTTGTTTATACCAACGTTCAGGATTGTTTTTCTGTTGAAGATTTTTATTTGAATCTTCGTCAGTCATTAAAAAATCATTTTGACTATAAAATCAGAAATGTACGGGGAGCTTATGAAAGTTTCATCCATGTTTTGAAACATTTGCATTTCGAAAAGCATTTTTTCATCGTTTTTCTCATCGATGAATTTGATGCTCTTATAGAAAACCTTGCTCATAAAAACCCTTTGAATGCCGCAGAATTCATTTCCAAATTGAATTTACTTCTCGAAGGTTTGTCATCAGACTTAAAAGGTTCAAAAGCTTTCACTTGTGTTTTTGCAGCGAACCATACTATTGATGAATTGATGCGTGAAAATGCAATTCCCAGACATGGTTCAGGGCTGGTAATCAAAGAAACCATAGAACTTCCTTGGTTTTCGAAAAAACACTTGGAGGGAATTAGCAAGCGATACTTGTCGCATAGCAGGGTTGCCTTTACAACACAGGACATTGATTTTGTTTATAAACTTGCGAAAGGTTATCCTTATTTTTCTCAGAAAATTTTCTCACTTTTGTACGATTATAAAAGACAAACAGATGAAGCTCGAATGAATTACAAACTTGTGAAGGAAGAATTTGGTAAAGATTTTGAAGCCACCATTCGAACTTGGGGAGCTGAAAATATGCCACGAAGAACATATTCTAAGCTAAGAGTTTTGGCGGAGAAAATGAGTTTGGGGCAGCACATTACTAAGTTAGTATTCAATACGTTAGAAAATTATGCAAAAAATCCTTCTGCCATTATTCCTAAATAACTGTGCAGAAAAATAAAATTAATAGCTATAAAAAATCCATTCAATACAGGTCGTTTTACTTCGCCTACCGAATTTGTTGGGCAAGGTGATGTTTTGGAGCAAGTGGAAGAATTTTTAAAAAAAGACAAAAGCTTATTGTTTCTCAAAGGAGGAAGAAGAAGTGGAAAAACAAGTCTTATTAAGAAAATTTCAAAAATTGCACAAAAGCAAAAACGTTTTATCCCCGTTTATGTAAATTTTCAGGATAAATTTGCCTTAGACGCAAAAAAAATTACCATCGAAATTGCTAAAGAACTTAAAAGAACCATACGCTGGAAGAAGAAGATACTTATGCTCGATTTCGATTTTGGATTTTTTCTTTCCCTTTGTAAACGCTTTTTAAGTAAAGCTGAAAACAAGGGAAAACTACTTTTTCTTTTTGATGAATTTGATGTAGTTTTTCAATATCCGGGTAATGAAAATCCCTCTGGTTTGCATCCTTTTCAGGCGTTTTTTATTGATGAACTATTACCACTTTTTCGTCAGGAAAATATAAAAGTGATTGCTACTTGTATGCTTGAAACACAAAGTATTGTATCCTCCGAAAATCATCCTTCGGCTATAGATGCAGATTGCATCACTTTGCGATGCTTAAATTTTAATGAAACTGAGCATTTTATTAAAAAGAAAAACAAGCATCTTGAATTTAAACCGGAAGCAATCGACTATTTCTTTGATCAAACAGGTGGGCAAGTATTTTTTTCGCAAATTCTTGCTTACACAGCTTTTGAAACTGCACTTTCCGAAAATAAAACCTGTGTTGATTTAGAACTAATAAAAAAGGCTTCTAAAGAATTATTCATTCGCTATCAGGGAAGTATATATTGGATTTGGGATTCTTTTCATCCTGAATATCAAAAAATATTGTTGGCACTTTCTCAATGTTCCAAAGACAAAGTTGAAGGAAGCGTTCAAAATATTCTGCTTCGTTTAAATTCAGAAATCCTTGCTCCTAATCTGGAACAGCAGCTTGATTTTCTGTTAGTTTGTAATTTTTTAAAGAAAGAAGCCGATTCATATTCATTTACAACACCTTTATTGGGGCGTTGGATACTTTTCGAAAAATTCAAAAAACAATCATTATCTTTGCCGACTAAAAATTAGTTTTTTGTCAAAGCCGAAAAAAGTTGTTTTACTTATGAATATGATTCAATCATTTAGCATCAAATTAGATAACAAACTTTGCAAACAATGTGGAAATTGTCTTGAGGTTTGTTGTCAGGATACCTCGGAGAAAAATAGTTCTTGCGTAAATCCCAATTCCATAAAATGCATTCAATGCGGCCATTGCTTTGCTGTTTGTGGGGCAAAGGCAATTTCATATATTGATGCTCAAGGTAATGAGATTCATAGTCCTGTCTGTTCTGCTATACCTTCTTATGATACATTATTATCACTTTTCCAGCAAAGAAGGAGTTGCCGAAAATTTTTATCCAAAAAAGTTGAACAGGAAGTGTTGGATAAAATACTTTTTAGCACAACCTATACACCTTCGGGAGGAAATCGCCATTCTACCAAAGTATTGATTTTGAATAATAGTGACAAACGTTCAAGCCTACTAACAAAAGTAAGGATAATATATAAAAAAAGAGCTAAAATTCTGAATAATAATCTGATTAAAAGTCTTTTGTATCCTATTGCCAACGCAACAATACGGGCTTATATGAAAGACAAACACTACGCACGAAGAATTAATGAAATTTTCGAGTCTTTATTGGCAGGCCAAGATCCAGTTTTTTACAATGCACCTGTATGTCTTATTTTTTATTCAGAGGTTAAAATTCCCACCCCACGGGAAGATTCTATTCTTAAAGCCTCTTATGCTGCGTTGAGTGCGCACACTCTGGGAATTGGAACTTGTTTTGTTACGTTGGCACAGAGTGCGCTGAATTCCTCTGCTGAATGCAAAAATATTTTGGGATTGAAAAAATCTGATGATATTCATACTGTTTTGGTTTTAGGTTATCCTGAAACCCACTTTTATCGTAATCCTTTGCGGGAGAATATTTCTGTAAAAACCATTTAGTGCGATGAGGAAGGCCATGATATTTGCAGCAGGATTAGGAACTCGCCTGCGACCTTTAACAGACCAAAAGCCCAAAGCCTTGGTTGAAGTTAGGGGGAAAACGTTGTTGGAAATAGCTATTAAAAAACTAATTCATTTTGGTTTTGAAGAAATTGTGATCAATGTTCATCATTTTGCTCTGCATATTAAAGACTTTTTAGCAGAAAAAAATCATTTTGGAATCCAAATCCATATTTCAGACGAATCAGATCTTTTACTCGATACAGGAGGTGGATTAAAAAAGGCCAAAGAATTCTTGTCGGGCAATGAACCATTCATTCTGTATAATGTTGATGAATTGACGAATATTGATTTGAGCGCATTATATAATTTTCATTTGAAGAACCCACCCTTAGCTACATTGGCTGTGCTTTCACGATATTCTGACAGGCAATTGTTTTTTGATTCAGAAGGAGAATTGTGCGAATGGAAAAATCATAAAAGCGGTGAACGGAAAATAGTTAAAAATCGCACTAATTTACAAGCATTTTCATTTAGTGGAATTCATGTGGTATCACCCAAAATTTTTGAAAAAATAACCGAAGATTCTGTATTTTCTATTTTAGACGTTTATTTGAGATTGGCAAAGGAGCATTCGATACAATCCTATTGTCATAATGGAGATCTTTGGATGGATGTTGGGAAACCTGAGAATATAACTCTGGCCAATTCAGAGGATGAATGGCTAAAAACAATTTATTAATAGCGGTAGGTTTTTTTCAGATACTTGTCAAAAAAATAACCTAAATAACAGATTATGAAATCATTGTAAATTTTTAAATAATTCGACTCGAATGTTTAATTTCAAACGAAATATTTCGTAAATTTGTGTAGTAAAAATTTACATCAATGCAAACAGAAGTAAACGGCATTTTAGTTAAACCACAATCAACTTATATTAACCCATATACAGACTTTGGGTTTAAGAAGCTTTTTGGCGAAGAAGGTAGTAAGGATTTACTAATAGAT